>Ga0255055_10000165_pt1 | contig 49684 bp, 43 predicted proteins | sample JV7_2_27_MG_FD_188633 | JGI IMG/M metagenome (GOLD analysis project Ga0255055, IMG submission 188633) | Seawater microbial communities from Jervis Inlet, British Columbia, Canada - JV7_2_27 | ecosystem: Environmental > Aquatic > Marine > Inlet | place: Canada: British Columbia | collected... | reverse complement strand
CCCCGGGGCCGGATCTCCGCATCCTGGAGGCGCTCGCGCCGGCGAAGAACTGACGATGGCGCCCCTGAACCCAAAGAGGGCGACCCGCTATTCTCGGCGCCCATGGCGCTGGTGAACGAGAGCTACGGAAAGCTGCAGGCGGGCTATCTCTTCCCCGAGATCGGGCGGCGCGTTAGGACATTCCAGGAATCTCATCCCGACGCCGCGATCATCCGGCTCGGGATCGGCGACGTGACCCTTCCGCTGGCTGCGGCGGTCGTCGACGCCCTGCATGCGGCCGTCGACGAGATGGCCACCCCCGAGGGCTTCCGGGGATACGGACCGGATCAAGGCTACGACTTCCTGCTCGACGCGATCCGCGAGCACGACTACCTGGCCCGCGGAGTCGAGCTTGCCCGCGAGGAGATCTTCGTCTCCGACGGGAGCAAGCAGGACAGCGGAAACATTCAGGAGATCTTCGGGCGGGACTGCCGGATCGCGGTGACGGACCCGGTGTACCCGGTCTACGTGGACACCCACGTGATGGCGGGCCGCACCGGCGAGGCGAACGCGGCGGGCCGCTACGCCGGCATCCTCTACCTCCCCGCGACCGAGGAGAACGGCTTCGTACCCGATCCACCGGAAGAGCGCGTCGATCTCGCCTACCTGTGCTCCCCCAACAATCCCACCGGAAGCGTGATGTCGCGGGAGAGCCTGGAGCGCTGGATCGCCTGGGCGCATCTGAACGATGCCGTGCTGATCTTCGACGCGGCCTACGACGCCTTCATCACCGATCCCGAGCTGCCGCGCTCGATCTACGAGATCGAGGGCTCCCGCGGGTGCGCCATCGAGATGCGCAGCTTCTCGAAGCGCGCGGGCTTTACGGGCGTGCGCTGCGCCTACACCGTCGTCCCCCGTGAACTCACCGGCTCGACCGCTTCGGGGCGGCGGGTTCCCCTGCACCCGCTCTGGGCACGCCGCCAATCGACCAAATTCAACTCTGTCCCCTACGTGGTGCAAAGGGCAGCGGCGGCGGTCTTCTCACCCGAGGGCAGAAAGCAGACCGGCGAGCAGGTGGCCCACTACATGGAGAACGCCCGGAGGATCCGCGAGGGTCTCGCGGCCTGCGGCTTCACCGCCTTTGGAGGCATCCACGCTCCCTACATCTGGATGCGGACGCCCGAGGGGCTCTCCTCCTGGGACTTCTTCGATCGACTCCTCTCCGAGGCCCACGTGGTCGGCACCCCGGGCTCCGGCTTCGGCCCCTCCGGTGAGGGCTACTTCCGGATCTCGGCGTTCAACTCCCGCGAGAAGGTGGAGGAAGCCATCCGACGCATCGGCGAGGTCTTTGGCCAGCGCCAGCGGGGACGTTGTTGAGGCTCAGTAAGCGCCCATGGTGAAGTACTTGGCTGCGAGCTTGGCCGCCTTGCCCAGCATCTGGCCGAACTGCCGCATCCGCATGGCTGCGATCTTCTCCTCGTCATACTGGGAGCAGCGGCTGGCGCGGCGCTGTGAGAGTCGGTCGATGTGCGCGAGGGTGGCGTTCTCCCAGAGCTCGTTCCCGCGCTCGCGGGCGAGCTCCACATCCCCCTCGTACCGGGTGATCTGGCTGGTGAGCCGATGACATTCGCGACGCCGCGGCTCGGACTTGGCGAAAGCCGGCGGGCCCAGGAGGCACATGATGATCACGAATACCACCAGCCGCACGTTGGACCTCTCTAGAGCAAACGGAGTCACCCCTCCTATCGGCATCCGGCAGCTGAGGTGAAGTGGGAGATATCACAGTCTGATACCCCCGGGGGCACTGGGCAGCTCGTCCCAGAAGCGGCGCTCCTCTTCGAACGGCGCGTTCGCGAGCTCGCACCTGGGACCCAGGAGCTGGGTGGGACCGTATCACGGGTCAACACCCGTCGGCGGGGGTCTCCCGAAACGGATCGAAGGCGGCCAGATGGGCGCGCAAGTCGGCCGGATGCAGGGTGTCGGCGTGCAGTCTTCGGGCGACGCGCATCCGGATCCAGTGGAAGAGGAAGACCGCCAGCGCCAGTCCCGCCAGCGCGATGGCCACCACCGCGAGGGTTCCCGGCTGTTTCGACAGGTCTCCCACCCTAAAGGCGGCCAGAGTGACGCAGGCGGCGCAGACACCGAGGGCGACGAGAGCCGAGAGGGCGGTGTCACGCCGAAGGCGCGTGACGCCACCGGACAGGGCCCTGCGCAGCTCCCGCGGTGAAAAGTGGTCGAGGAGCCACCCGGTTTCCTCGTCGACGTCGCGCAGTCCGGGTGGAGACAGGCGCGCACCGCTCAGAGGATCCTGGGCGATCTCCCCGCGCGCGTGGGCATCGATCCCCGCCCGGATCCGACGGTGGATCTTCTCCGTGATGGGGAAACGCCAAGCGATCAGCAGGGCGAAGGTCGAGAACGCGGCAGGGACGAGCGCGAACAGCACGCGGATGGTGAAGACGACCTGCGGCGCCTGCTCGACGTTGGGCTGGTAGTCCATGGCGCCGAGGATCGCCAGGGGAATTGCGGCCCCCGGGATGGCCACCAGCTTCGGCAACAGAGCCCACAGCGCCCCGTACTGGGCCTCCCGACGCCTCCCGGTGTGAAGCTCGTCGTAGTCGATGACGTCGGCCTGGATCGACGGCGTGAGGAGCAGTTGCCCCCCGAAGGCCAGGCCGGCAATGGAGAGCAGCGCGATACCCGGCGCGATGTCCCCTTCGCCGACGAAAAAGGCGCCGCCCAGCGCCAGGATCGCTATGGCGAAGGCGGTGAGCCAGGCGGCGCGCTTCCCGTGACGCTTCGATGCCGCCAGCCAGAAGGGAATCGAGGCCAGCCCGGCGACGAAGTGGCACGTGATCGCCACGGCCGTCCAGAACACGTCGTTGCCGGGGCGAACCACGTAGGAGATGAAGAAGGGAAGCAGGGTCGCCGGGATTGCCGCGGTGACGCTCCCGACGACGTAGCTGGAGAGCAGGATCCGGAAGGGGCGATTGCGCAGAGCGCGGCGAACGCCGGGAACGAAGGGGTTGGACGCCCGGCTCGCGAATTTCGGACGCTCCCGCAGGCGCAGGAAGGCGAGCGCACCGAGCGTGGCCAGGGCGATCGCGTAGCACGCCGCCAGCAGTGAATAGGCAGCGCGCTGGGAGGAGAGCCAGGCGATCAGCGGAAAGGGAGCGACAGCCGCGGAGATGGTGCCCACCAGGGCGAAGGATTCCCTCCAGCCGAACAGACTCGAGCGCTCGTGGTAGTCCAGAGAGAGCTCGGCGCCCAGCGCGTTGTAGGGGATCACGAAGATGGTGTGGCACACGAAGTAGAGCAGGAAGCAGATGCCGAACCAGACGACCGCTTCGGCGCTGGAGAAGGCGGCCGGCGGACTGAAGAGGGCGAAGAATGCCAATCCGCAAAGTGGTGCGCCGAGAGCCAGGTAGGGACGTCGACGGCCGAAGCGGGTGCGGGTGCGATCCGAGAGCCAGCCCATCAACGGATCCGTGATCGCGTCGAAGGCGCGGGCCAGGGCGATGGCGAGGGCCAGGTATCCGAGTGGGACCAGCACCACGTCGGCGTAGAACTTGCCCATGTAGACGAAGATCGGAATCGCCATCCCGGCCAGGGCGAAGGTGGGCCCGGCGTATGCGAGCTTGACTCCCGTGGAGAGGCGCTCGCGCGATGAGGACCCCGCGCTCACCTAGCGGCCACCGCTGAAGCGACGCTCCTTCCACCAGGGAAAGAACTCGGGCAGATCGCGGGAGGCGGACATGCGAAAGCTCGCCTGACGCTTCTCGAGGAAGCTCGAGACTCCCTCGTAGGCGTCCGCCGAGCGGCCCATCCAGCGGATCGCCCTCGAATCGAGCTTGTGGGCCTCCATGGGGTGGTCGGCGCCGAGCATCTTCCAGAGCAGGTGGCGCGCCAGACACACCGAGACGGCGCTGGTGTTCTCTGCGATCTCCGCCGCGATGGCGCGGGCCGTGGGCATCAAATCTTCCGGGGAGACGACCCGCGAAACCAGGCCGCCCTCGAGGGCCTCCTGGGCCGAGAAGACGCGTCCCGTCGCGACCCACTCCATGGCCTGGCTGATTCCGACGAGGCGCGGCAGGAACCAGGAGCTGCAGGCCTCGGGAACGATTCCCCGCCGGGCGAAGACGAAGCCGATGCGGGCCTTGTCGCTGGCGATGCGGATGTCCATCGGCAGGGTCATGGTGATGCCCACTCCGACGGCGGGACCGTTGATGGCGGCGATGACCGGTTTCTTGCACTCGAAGAGACGCAGCGTGAGGATTCCACCGCCGTCCCGGTGCTCGGCGTCCTCTTTCTCCGGACCGCCGTCGAAGGTGCCGCCTCCCCTGCCGAGGTCGGCTCCGGCGCAGTAGCCGCGGCCGGCGCCGGTAAAGAGGATCGCTCTCACCTCGTCGTCGGTGTCCGCGTCGTCGAGAGCCCGCAGCAACTCCTCGAGCATGGTGGAGTTGAAGGCGTTGAGGCGGTCCGGCCTGTGGAGGGTAATGGTGAGGATGCGGTCTTCGATCTCCGTCGCGATGGTCTGGTAGGACACTGGAGCTCCCCGTGGTGGATGGACGTCGGATGATACTCGACCCAGCGAGCACCGGGCCGCGACGGATCTCGCCGGAAGCGCAGTGACGGCGTCCGGGGAGCGGCGCTCCCGGTGGCGGGGTAACGTCGGCAGAATCGCGATGAGCGTCCTCTACTTCGCCTACGGCTCGAATCTGAAGTGGAGGCGGATGCGCCAGAGGATCCCCTCCGCCCGCAGGGAGGCCATCGCGTTCCTCGACCATCACCGGCTGGTGTGCAACAAGCGGGGACGCGACGGCTCCGCCAAGGCCAACCTGGTGCGGGCCGCAGGACACCGGGTCTGGGGCGTGCTCTACCGCATCGAGCAGGCCCAACTGGCGCTGATCGATCGGTTCGAGATGGGCTACGAGCGGGTGGACGTCGAGGTGCGCACGACGGCCGGCGACACCCACCGGGCGTCGACCTATCGGTCCGACCGAATCACCCGCGATCCGGTCCCCTTCGACTGGTACCGGGAAATGATCCTGGAAGGCGCCCGGGAGCACGGCCTTCCGGAGGAATACCTGACCGTCCTCGAGGCGCTTCCCGCCAGACCCGACGGGCGGGCGAGCCCGGAGGATTCATGACCTCTCGCGCATCATCCGGGCCAGGCATCGACCGTGGAGGCGAGGATGAGCTGGGCGCCGTAGTAGAGGGGGATGCCCCAGCTCTTGTTCCAGAAGCTCCGCGAGACGAAGCGGTCCCGGGCGACGTGAAGATCCGACAGATAGAAACAGGTGGCGCCGAGTGCGATGGCGCCCCGGCCTGTCGCGGCGGCGGCACCCGCCGCCGTCACCACCATCAGCGAGATCACCACCACGTAGGCGACGACTGGAATCCTCATCTTCGCCGGCAGATTGGGACGGAGCCAACGCAGCACCACGAGCGCCGGCGGGAGCGCCAACAACGCAGCCGCCGCCATCCAGCGCAGATCGGGCCCGCACAGGGTGAAGGCGACGGCGAAGCTCACGTGACCCAGCAGGAAGCTGACCAGACCGACGAGAAAGAGCGCGGTCGCGCCCTTGGGAATCAGGAAGACATCGCCGAGCCAGCACAGGACCAGGGCTACCATCACCACCAGGCCGTAGGGCGTCTCCAGCGCTCCGGCGGCCAGGGCGACGGCGACGAACCCGGTGGAGGCGAGGGGTTTGGCAACCCATACCCCAGGCCGCGAGCCGCGATGCTCCGAGAACAGCAGCCCGATCACGGCCACCACTGTCGCAGCGACGAGACCGAGGGCGATCACCGCGCGTAACCCAGAGCCCGGAGGGCCGTCCGGAGTTCGTCGAGAACACCCGGGTCGTCAATGGTGGCAGGAACCCGGTAGGGCTCCGAGTCGGCGATCTTCCGCATGGTTCCCCGTAGCACCTTTCCAGAGCGGGTCTTCGGAAGGCGTTCCACCACGCAGGCCTTCTTGAAGGCCGCCACCGGACCGATCTCCTCGCGCACCCGTTGCACGATCTCGGCGACGATCTCGGCGGGCTCCCGATCGACTCCGGCATTCAACACCACCAGGCCCACGGGCACCTGGCCCTTGAGGTCATCGGCGGCTCCGATCACTGCGCACTCGGCAACGTCCGGGTGGAAGGCCAGCACCTCCTCGATGCCGCCGGTGGAGAGGCGGTGCCCCGCCACGTTGATGATGTCGTCGGTGCGACTCATGATCCAGAGGTAGCCGTCCTCGTCCCTGTGGCCGGCATCCGCCGTTTCGTAGTAGCCGGGGAAGCGGCTCAGGTAGGACGCGCGAAAGCCCTCGTCGTTCCTCCAGAGTGTGTGCAGACAGCCCGGCGGCAGCGGAAGCCGGATCACCAGGCTGCCGGTCTGCAGCGCTCGCACCTCCTGGCCCTCCGGGTCGAGAACCCGAACATCGTATCCGGGCACGGGAGCCGTGGGCGAGCCGGCTTTCACGGGGAGCGTTTCGATGCCGACGCAGTTGGCGGCGATCGCCCAGCCGGTCTCGGTCTGCCACCAGTGGTCGATGACCGGTACACCCAGAGCCCGCTCCGCCCAGCGCACCGTATCCGGATCCGCGCGCTCGCCCGCCAGAAACAGCGTGCGAAAGCCGGATAGATCGTGACGATCGACGTGCTCGGCACGCGGATCCTCGCGCTTCACCGCGCGGAGAGCCGTCGGCGCCGTGAAGAGCACCTGTACCCCGTGCTGGGCGATCACCCGCCACAGCGCTCCCGCATCGGGCGTGCCCACGGGTTTGCCCTCGTAGAGAATCGTCGTGCAGCCCAGGAAGAGCGGCGCATAGACGATGTAGGAGTGACCCACGACCCAGCCGATGTCCGAGGCGGCCCAGAACACCTCCCCGGGCTTCATTCCGTAGACGTTGCGGAGGCTCCACTTGAGGGCGACCGCGTGGCCCCCATTGTCGCGCACCACACCCTTGGGAAGTCCGGTGGTGCCGGACGTATACAGGATGTAGAGGGGATCCGTCGCCGCGACCGGAAGCGGATCCACGGGCTCCGCGCCCGCCGCCAGCTCCTCCCAGTCCAGATCCCGGCCCGGCAGCAGCTCGGCGCGCTCCTCGGGACGCTGAAGGATCACACAGCGCTCGGGCCTGTTCGTGGCGCGACGGATCGCCGCATCGAGTAGCGGCTTGTAGGGGATGACCCGATCGCCTTCGATGCCACAGGAGGCCGAGAGCACCAGCCGCGGCGCCGCGTCGTCGATGCGGGTGGCGAGCTCGGCCGCCGCGAAGCCACCGAAGACCACCGAGTGCACCGCACCGATTCGCGCACAGGCCAGCATCCCGATCACGGCACCGGGCACCATCGGCATGTAGATCAGGACCCGGTCCCCTTTCTCGACGCCCTGAGCGCGCAGGGCGCCGGCGAATCGGGCGACCTGATCCCGCAGCTCGCGGTAGGTAAAACGGTGAATCGCACCGGTCACGGGGCTGTCGTGGATCAGCGCGATCTGATCACCCCTTCCGCTCTCCAGGTGAACGTCCAGGGCGTTCGCGCAGGTGTTGAGCTCGCCTCCCGGGAACCACTCAAACAGTGGGGCGCCCGAATCGTCGAACACCCGATCCCAGCGTCGGTTCCAGTACACGTCCTCGGCGGCCTCGGCCCAGAAGCCAGCGGGGTCCAGCAGGGAACGTTGGTATTCCTCTCTGTAGCTTCGCGCCGTCAAAGTCACCTCGCTCCGGGGTCCGTGGCCGGATACGATACAGGCTCGAGCCGTCGTCGACCCGCGCCGACGGAGATTCCGAGCCCGTGGGGCGAGAACCGCTCACCGGAGAGGGCAGATGAGCTGGAAGTCCGAAGTCGACGGAATCGAGGAGAGACGGCGGCGGGCGGCGGAGCTCGGCGGCGACGAGGCGGTGGCCGGCCAGCACGGGCGCGATCGACTCACCGTGCGCGAACGGATCGGCAGGTTGCTGGACCCGGGGAGCTTCCGCGAGCAGGGCCCCATCGCAGGACACTCGGAGACCGACGAGAACGGGGTGCTTCGCTCCTTCACCCCCGCGAACTACGTGCTCGGCCTGGGCGAGGTCGACGGTCGTCCCTGCGTGGTTGGGGGTGAGGACTTCACCCAGAGAGGCGGCTCCCCCTCTCCGGCCGGGCTTCGCAAGAGCGTCTTCGCCGAGACCCTCGCAGTCCGTTACCGCCTACCGCTGGTGCGCTTCCTGGAGGGGGGCGGCGGCAGCGTGACGGGGAGCGCCGGCAAGGGCTCGCGGCCCGCGGGCGAGCCCGTCTTCTCGCCGCCGCGCTTCCGCTCGATCATGGAGACCCTGGCCACGGCGCCGGTGGTCTCGGCGGCGCTGGGAGCCGTGGCGGGCTTTCCGGCAGCGCGCCTGGCCGCATCCCACTTCTCGGTGATGACACGCCACACCGCCCAGGTCCTGGTCGGGGGGCCCGCACTGGTGGAGCGAGCCCTGGGAGAGCGCCTGACCAAGGAAGAGCTCGGGGGCGCGAAGGTGCACATGCGAAGCGGCGTGGTCGACAACATCGCTGAAGACGAAGAGGACGCTTTTCGTCTCATCCGCCACTTCCTCTCCTACCTGCCCACCCACGTGTGGCAGCTCCCGCCCGGAACCGACTGCGACGACCCGCCGGACCGCGCCGAGGAAGCGCTCCTCGGGATCATCCCACGGGACCGGCGCAAGATCTACGACGCGCGCCGGCTGGTACAGCTGGTGGTGGATCGGGAGTCGTTCTTCGAGCTGACCCCCCACTTCGGGCGCTCCCAGATCACGGGGCTCGCCCGCCTGGCCGGGCGGGCGGTGGGGGTGATGGCGAACGATACCCGTTTCTACGCCGGCGCCATGACCGCCCACGGCGCCCAGAAGGTTCGCCGCTTCGTCGACCTCTGCGACACCTTCCACCTCCCGATCGTGAGCTTCGTCGACGAGCCCGGCTTCATGATCGGCCTCGATGCGGAGCGGGCCGCAACCATCCGGCACGGCGTCGCCGCGCTGTTCGCGGTCCAGCAATCGTCGGTTCCCTGGGCCTCGGTCATCGTGCGCAAGGCCTACGGGGTCGCCGCGGCGGCCCACTTCGGCCCCGAGGGCCTGGTGCTGAGCTGGCCCTCGGCAGAAGGCGGTGCGCTCCCCATCGAGGGAGGGGTGGCCGTTGCCTTCCGTCGCGAGATCGCCGCCGCGAGCGACCCGGTGGCGCTTCGGACGGAGTTGGAGGAGCAGTTCGCGGCGGGTCGAACTCCCTTCCCACGGGCCGAGAGCTTCTCGGTCAACGACCTCATCGATCCCAGACAGACCCGGCGCACACTCTGCGACTGGCTGGAGTGGACGAAACCCCTGCTAGGGCAGCAGCTCGGGCCCCGGAGCTACACCTTCCGGCCATGAGTCGACGGATGGGGAGTCGATGGCTGAGAGCTGGGGAAGCTCAGTCGGCGCCTCCGGCTGCCCGGACGGATCACCGAAAGCCTTCGGGAGTCCATTGACGATGAGCTTCCCCCGCTCGAACTCCAGGCGGCTGCGGTAGCGATCCCCGTCGAGCAGGATCCACCCCTCGCGGCGTAGCTCGAGAAGCTCTTCCTCCCCGCCCTGGTACAGCGCGTCCAGCATCTCCGCCGGGCACTGGAACTCGACGTGGACCTGGAGGACGAGGGGAAGAGTGGAGAAGTTGCGGAGGAAGTCGGGACGACTCCCATCGAGATGGATGCGCAGCTTCGCCTCCAGCTCGCCAGAGGGGGTTGCCAAGCGAAGGGTGCGGATCTCCAGCTGCGGGGAGCGCGAGACGAGATCGGGCAGCAGACTCATCGCACCTCCGTCGACGGCAGCCTGCGCCACGTTCTGGGAATCGGGCGATGAGAACCCGGGCACGCCCCGGCTCTGAAGCCGGGCCAGGCTGAGAGCGTCCAGGTTTCGCAGCTGGAGCTCGGCATTTCCCGGTCCGTAGACCCGGTCGCCGAGGCGGATCGCCTGGACGCGAACCTCCAGCGAGCTGCTGAAGCTCCCGGCCTCCACGGCATTCGACTGAGTCATCGTCCACCGCTCCAGCCCAAGTCCCGGGGCACCCTCTTCTGGCGAGGAGAGCCGAAGAGATCCGACCCGGAGCTTCACGTCTCCCACGGGAAGACCGCTCTCGTCTCGGGCCAGGTCGGCGGCCCACTCCAGGTCTCGGAGAGCGAAGATGGAGCCGGCGCTACGGCCCTCGATTCCGGCGGAGTGGAAGCTCGCCGCAAATTGACCGAAGTCCGAGGTGTGCACGACGTTCCCGCGCAACCCCTCCCACCGGGCGACCCACCCCCCGCCCTCGTCGGCGGCGAGCTTGCCCTCGAGGAGCCGTGCGGGAACGGTCACGGAGCTCTCAGCAACGCCCGGTGCGCGGATCAGGGTAGAGATCCGGACCGGCGGCAGGCGACCGATCACCGCGGCGAGCTCCGACTGTGTCTCCTCGTCCAGCTCGAGCTGCGTCTCTACCCGTCCGACGACCGGCATCCCCTCCAGCCCGCCGGTCAGCCACTCCAGGAGCGGCACGTAGCCGTGCTCGATGGTCTGTCGCATCCGCATGCCCACGCGGCCGCGCACCTCGTCGCGGCCCCGGCCGACCAGCCATTGCTGGAAGGACTTGCCCAGTGGACCGCGGATCTCGACGCTCGTCGCAGTCCTCGATTGCAGCCAGCCCCGCTCGTAGCTCGTCTCGAGAACCCGCGTGTTCGGGTACAAGGCGATTTCCAGGATCAGTGCGCGGTAGGCCTGCTTGGCGCGCAGGCTCCCCCAGAGCGACACCACACCGAAGCTGACGATGCCGATGAGCAAGAGGACGAGGATGACTTTCTTCATGAGCGACACGCTCCCAGATCAGTAATCGGCGAAACGGGAGCGCGAGTTGAGCCCCTCACCCCGAGCGGAGCCGTTCCAGAAGCGGGCCGGCGTGTCCGATGCGCGGTCACAAGGGACACGGGGGGCGGCGGCCTGGCGGGGGATTTGACGCCCCCGGGAGTCTTCGTCGATCATCAGGGGAGAGCGAGTGGGAGAATCGGCCTCTGAGCGGCACAGAAGAGACGGTCGATCCTTTCCAGAGAGGAGGAGCCATGATCCGGGTGGTCATCGAGCGATGGTTGGTGGAAGGGGGTGCGGAAACGATCGAGAGAATCATGCGCGACCTCCGGCGGGAGGCGATTCACAGCCCGGGCTACGTGATGGGCGAGACCCTGCGAGACGTCGCCGATCCCCGCCACTTCGTGATCATCTCGACCTGGCGCACGCGAGAGGAGTGGGAGACCTGGGCGGTCTCCAGTGCGCGTCAGGAGATCGAAGATCAGATCCGTCTGCTGCTTGCCGAGCCGGAGAAGATCACCATCTGCCGGCCGGTCTAGAGAAGCGCGTCTACTTCACGACCGAGAGGAAGTAGCCGGCGACGATGGCCGAGCCAATGACTCCGGACACGTTGGGTCCGATGGCGTGCATCAGCAGGTGGTTGTCGGGGTCGTCCCGGTAGGCCATCTCCTGGGCGACCCGGGCCGCCATCGGCACCGCCGAGACGCCGGCGGCGCCGATGATGGGGTTGATCTTGTTCCGGCTGAAGAGATTCATCAGCTTGGCAAAGAGGATCCCTCCGGCCGTCCCGCAGCAGAAGGCGATCAAGCCCAGCGCGAGGATCTGGAGGGTCTTCACCTCGAGAATCGCCTCCGCCTTCAGCGTGATGCCGATGGCGAGCATCAGAAAGATGGTGACGATGTTCAGGAGTTCGTTCTGTGCGGACTTGCTCAGGCGGTCCACGACGCCGGACTCGCGGAAGACGTTCCCGATCATGAACATGCTGATGAGCGGCGCCGACATCGGAATGAGCAGGATGGACACGATCATCATGCCGATGGGGAAGAGAATCTTCACCCGCTTCGACACCGGTCTAAGCTGGCTCATGGTGATCATCCGCTCTTCCTTGGTGGTCAGAAGCCGGATGATGGGAGGCTGGATCACCGCCACCAGCGCCATGTAGGAGTAGGCGGTCACCGCGGTCACGCCGAGGAGCTCGGGGGCCATGATGGCGTTCAAGTAGATGGTGGTGGGCCCGTCGGCGCCTCCGATGATGCTGATGGCGGCGGCTTCCTTCAGGTCGAAGCCCAGCCACAGCGAGCCCATGAAGGCGATGAAGATCCCCACCTGGGCCGCGGCGCCGAGCAAGAGCATCCTCGGGTTGGCGATCAGCGGACCGAAGTCGGTGAGGGCGCCGAGCCCGAGAAAAATCAGCGGCGGAAGGATGTTGTAGAAGTAGATCCCGTACTGGAAGACGATTCCCAGCAGGCCCGAGGCCTGGATTTGATCGGAGAAGACCCCCACCTGGTGCAGAGGCAGGTTGATCAGGATCGCACCCAGCCCGATCGGCAGCAGCTCGTAGGGCTCGTAGTGCTTGGCGATGGCGAGATAGCACATGGTGCATCCCGCCACGATCATCACGACGTTTCCGATCGAGAGGTTGAAGAAGCCGGTATTGGCCAGGAGCGACTGCGCGATCCCCAGGAAGCTCTCGGTCATGCTACTGCTTGATCCGGAAGAGGCTGTCTCCAGTATTCACGGAGTCGCCTTCGACGACGAAGATCTCTGCGATGGTGCCCGCCACCGGCGCCTTGATTTCGTTTTCCATCTTCATGGCTTCGAGCACCAGAACCGGCTCGTCGGCTTCCACCTGATCGCTCGACTTGCGCATCAGCTTCAGGATCACGCCGGGCATGGGAGCCCGGACGATTCCGTCCTCCATCGCCGCCGCGGGTCTGGCGGACTCGAACTTGGGCGCGGTCGGGAGCGAAGTCCCGGCCGAAGCCGACTGCACGGGTGGGGAAGCCGGAGTCTTGATTTCCACCCGATACTCCGTGCCGTTCACCTCGACGATCGCGTGACCAGCCCGAGCCTCCTTGACCACAACCCGATAGGACGAACCGTTGATCTCGAAATGGTGTTCCGTCATCCACCGCGTTCCTCGTGTGGCCCTCGTCTCAGCTTCGACGGCTGGTCACGCGTTGCCTCTCGGTCATGATGGCCACGCGTCCCGAAGATGCCCACGGGGTGGGTCCGGAGCCCGGACCCGTCGCCGCGTCCCGGGACACGGCGCCTCTGGCGAGGTGTCTTTGCAGGGCGAGGCCGATGGCGGCGAACACCTCGTCCCCGTTCCGGGAAGGTTCCGAATCCGTCGCCGCTTCCGCGTCCTTCACCTCCTGGCGAGAGCTCGCGCGATCCGCTCTCGCTCTCAGGAGCTGGTCGAACTTGAGGATCACCTCGATGAAGAGGAACATCGACAACATGATGCAGAGGACCACCAGGAGCCCCGCCGCGATCACCGTCAATCCTTCCGCCATGTCTCACCGTCGTCCTTCCCGCGAGCTTCCGGCTCTTCTCGATGGGGAAACTCGGCGGATGTCGAATCGGTCCTCGAGATCCCGCCTCGCGATCATCGCCCGCGGCAGCAGCAACCGACCCGCGGCAGCTTTGTAGCACTTTTCAGCAGGGCACGTACAGGAATGCGAGGGCGGCGATGATCCGCCTGCGCTCCGCGCCCGCGGGGAAGACCGAAGCTCACGGGCAACCCTCGAGAGCGCAACCGACGGGCTCGAGCAGATCCACGAACTCGAGCAGGTCGGCCGAGGCGCGCCCGCTCGAGTCAGGATTTCCTCGAAAATCCGGGAGCTTACGATTGCGGGTCCCAGCTCATGGGAGCGCAGGCCCGATCCGTGCCCGGCAGCGTGCGAGCGGAGGCCGAGATCGGGGGAGAGAGCCGCCGGAAACTCTGTTATCAAACCTCGCGAGGACCCGACGCGCGAGCGTCACGCTAGGAGAGACCATGACGACCGTCTTCGAAACACCCGCAGCCCTGAAGGCTGCCGAAGGGCAGCACCTCGGCTACAGCGACTGGCTCGAGATCACCCAGGACCGCATCGACAAGTTCGCCGACGCCACCGGGGATCACCAGTGGATCCACGTCGACCCCGAGCGGGCGAAAGAGGGGCCCTTCGGCGCCTGCATCGCCCACGGCTACCTCACTCAGTCGCTGGTGAACATGTTCCTGCCCCAGATCGTGGAGGTCCGGGGGATCTCGATGGGTGTGAATTACGGCGCGGACAGGCTGCGCTTCCCGGCCCCGGTCCCCGTGGGCTCGAGAGTCCGAGGGGGCGGCGAGTTGCTCAGCGTCGAGGAAGTGAAGGGCGGAGTGCAGGCCACGATTCGCGTGACGGTCGAGATCGAGGGCGGCGATCGGCCCGGCTGTGTGATCGATACCATCAGCCGCTACTACCCCGAGGACAAGTAGCGCGGGCAAGCGTCGCTCGCCTCAGGCGAGCGGCGCGCGCAGCGAGGCGCAGCCGAGCGAAGTTCACGAGGCGGGCATCAGGGCGGCTCCTCGTCATCGAGTACGCAGCGGACACCTCCCCGGTCCATCTCGGCGATGCACTTGTTGCAGGAATCGCATCGGGTGCGTCGCAGCACGCCTCGTTCCATGTCGCGCACCAGAGTGGGATCGGCGATCAGGGCGCGACCCATCGCCACGAACTCGAATCCCTCGTCGATGGCGGTCTCGATGTTGTCGAGAGAGACGATTCCACCGAGGAGGACCAGGGGAAGCCGCACCGCTTCGCGCACCTTCCGCGCCTGCTCCAGGAAGAACATCTCCTCGAATGGATAGGCCCTCACCAGGAAGGGCCCGAAGAGACGCATGGCGAGCTTCTGGAGCCGGCTCGTCTCGACCTCGATCATCTCCTTCAGCGGCCGTCCTCCGCGCAAGAGGTAGAGCGGGGTCCTGCTGGTGAAGCCCCCGCTCAAGACGATCGCATCGACGCCTTCGCGCTCCAGCCCGCGCGCTACACCGACGGCCTCGCTCACCTCGAGCCCGCCGTCGAAACCGTCTCGGAGGTTGGCCTTGGCCAGCACGGCGGTCTCGGGGCCGACGGCCGACCGCACCCGCCGGAGCACCGCGACCGGAAAGCGAAGGCGGTTCTCGAGGCTTCCGCCGTACGGATCGCGCCGCCGGTTCACGGCCGGGCACAGGAACTGGCTGAGCAGGTAGCCGTGACCCAGATGGATCTCGACGGCGTCGAAGCCGGCCTCCACGGCCATTGCCCCAGCCACACCGAACTCCTCCACCGTCGCAGCGATGTCCCCGTCGGTCATGGCCGCCGCGAAGGGCATTCCAGTGGCGATTCCGTAGCTGTTGACCCGGAAGGAGGGGCCCAGGGGACGGGGAATGGTCAGCAGTTCATTCCGACTGAAGGCGCCGCAGTGACCGAGCTGGATCGAGGCGGCGGCGCCCTCCGCGTGGACCGCATCGGTCAGCCTTCGCAGCGGCGGCACGATCTCCTCGCGCATGAACATCTGCTCCGAGAAGGTGCGACCGTTCGGCGAGACGGAGCAGTAGGCCACCGTGGTCATGCCCACCCCTCCGGCCGCCAGCTCCCGGTGGTGATTCACGAGCGCCTCGGACGGAACGCCTCCCGGACACATGCCCTCGTAGGTGGCGGTCTTGATCACCCGGTTTCGGAGCGTGAGAGCCCCGATGCGCCCGGGAGTGAACGCGACGCGTCTACCCGGCGAGCGCTCTGATCCCATGGCGGTCCGATTCCATCCGGAAACACGCTCTGCCCTCGCGCCTCAGAGATCGATCTCGATGACGGCGCGCTGGGCGTGGCGCCCGGAAAGGCGGGACGCGAGCAGAGCCAGGTGCATCTGCCAGCCGTACTTGCGGATCACCGTCTGGAGTCCACGCTCCATGGCCTCGGGATCGTCCAGCATGCGGGCCTTTGCATCGACCCACTCTCCGCGCACCTTTCCCCGCGCGTCGCAGGGCGCCAGACGGGCGCGCCCGTTGGCTCGCACTCGCTTCACCTTCCCCGAGGTGCCATTGGTCCAGACGTACAGCTTGGCCGCTTCCCGCGCGATCCATACGGGGGTGCGGACCTCGCGACCGTTCTTGCGAAAGGTCGCCAGACTCACGTAGCGCTCCGAAGCGAGATCCCGCACGGCTAGGAGTCTACCCGCATTCGGCCGCCACTGCGGCCACCTCCAGCGAGGGCCACTCTCGAGACCCCGAGGTAGACTCCCGGCCATGCCCCCGCTGATCGGGATCTCGCTCTGCCTCGATTCCAGCGGGCGTTTCCGGCGCGAACGCCGCTATCACTACATCGACGAACGCTACGCCTTCGCAGTGGCCGAGGCCGGGGGCGTCCCGGCCTACCTGCCGATCCAGCAGGGGCCCGAGGAGATCGTCGATCGGATCGACGGCCTGCTGATTCCCGGAGGCGACGATCTCCTTCCCGAGGTGCCCTACCCCGAGGACGTTCGCTTCGAGGCGACGCCTTCCGAGCAGGTCGACTTCGATCGCGCGCTCCTGGCCCGAGCGCTCGCTCGCGGCATCCCGGTGCTCGGCATCTGCTACGGGATGCAGATCCTGGCCCTTCACCACCGCGGCACGCTGCTCCACCACATTCCCCTCGACGTCCCCGAAGCCGTCGCACACCAACTCCCCGAGAGCGAAGGGCGCCACCCGATCCGCGTGGAAGCGGGAACCCTTCTCGAAGCGGCGATCGGTGCCCATCCGGAGCCGGTCAACAGCTCGCATCACCAGGCGGTCGCGAGGGCGGGCGAAGGATTGCGCGTGTCGGCTCGCGCTTCGGACGGTCTGATCGAGGCAATCGAGGGGAAAGGGGAGCACTTCTGCGCGGGTGTGCAGTGGCACCCGGAACGGCTCTCGGGCGCTCATCGCACCGGGCTCTTCGGTGCCTTCGTCTCCTCCTGCCGATCGCGGGCGGTCAACGCTGCGAATGGCTAGAAGTCCGACCCGAGATGGGCGGCGAGACCCCGGGATCGAGAGGATCCCGATACCAGCGCCAGTCGAACCGTCCCAGGCGGACCCGATGCCAGGTCGCCCCTCCGGAGACAGAGCGCGCGTGGGCCTCTCGGATCGCCTGGCCCCGGGCGTGGGCGCGGGTGTCGGAGGGCGGGCGCAGCAGGGCGCGATCGATCTGACTGCGCTCCACCAGCGTGCGCACCTCTCCGCGAAGTTCCAGGCGGCGGTGGCCGCCGCGCGGCCCCAACTCGTGGTAGCGGAGGTCCGCGCGCAGGGCGCGGAAGGCCAGGTCGCGGAGGCGTGAATCCCCGTCGGCAGTAGACGCCGGCCCGCGAAGAATCCCGGGGCCCCGGCGCCCGAGGGTCTCCCAGTCAGCGGGGTCGGGAATCTCGCGCCGCAGCAGGCAGCGCTTCGCGATCCAGTCGATGCGATCCCCAAGCGCCTCCGGATCGCGTTCCAGCAGGTCGAGAGTCTCCTCCCACATCTCGATCACCTGGGACCTCCAACTGCCCGGGTCGGGCTCCGGAGAAAGGGTCTCTCTCACGGCCCGGAGGAAGCGGCGCTGGATCTCCAGAGCCGAGACCTCGGTCCCGTCCTTCAGCCGGTAGCGAGCCGCCAGCTCCGGATCGGCGCTCAGTCTGCGAAGAGCGCGAAGCGGGTGAACCAGAACCGGCCAGTCCACTGGAGCCCCGGTCTCGATTGCCTCGAGCACCAGGGCCGTCGCGCCGGTGCGAAGCACCAGGGCCCAGTCACATAGGTTCGCGTCTCCGATCAGCAGGTGCAGGCGACGCCGCGAGCCGAGGGCGCTCCAGGGGCGGAAGAACACATCCCGGCTCTCGTACAGGGGTCGATTCTCACCGGAGGTAAAAACGCGGGCCAGGCTGCGCAGGAAGGGCGGGCGCTGGGCGAGACGAAAGGGAGGCCCGCCGTCGAGAACCACGGAGCCGGCGCCGGCGTAGAGGGTACGCGTCACCAGGAAGGCGGTCAGATGCCGGTGGAAGCGGCGGAAGTGGAAGCGGTTGTGCATCCAGGAGTGAAGTGAGATGAGCGGTCGCAGTGGCAGCTCGATCCACGCCAGTCGACGCGTGGCCTCCCCGGGGCGGGATTGAAGGGATGCGAGCAGGCGTCTCGGCCACTCGCGCATCTTTGCAGCAGCTCTGGCGAGTCCGAGCGCCGAGCGCCGGTGCGCGCGGGCGAGCGCCGAGGAGAGACCCGCCATCAGGGCGGTGGTCACGGGGAGCAGCAACACCGCGAACATCGCGCAGAGGATCGCCAGCAGGACCAGGAGCAGCCAGGCGAAGACCGGAATCGAGAGGATCCAGAGCCCCGTCCACAGGGGAAGCAGCAGGAGCTTCCGGTAAAGCGGGAGCGGATCCTCCACCCAGTAGTTCTCGTGGGAGCCGAAGGTGTGGCCCTGGCTGTCGACGTTGTTCTTGCCGATCCGGACCTCCCCCGAGTACCCCATCACGCGAAGCCGCTGGTTGACCTCGCGACACAGGGTTTCCACCAGCCGGTCCTTGGCGCGCTCGTAGGCGAGAAGCGTGAAGGGATCCCGGCACTCCGGGCTGGCCATTTCGACCAGCCCGTGCTCGAAATCCTTCGAGGTGGCCTCGTAGTGGAAGGAGGTACCGTTCTCCAGGAAGCGGCCGGGCTTCGAGCGCAGCACGGAGAAGGCGCGGGGCAGGCTCCTCAGGTGACGCCCCAGCAATGATTCGAAGAGCTGATAGATCTCGAGCTTGGTCGGACGCGCCTTCTCGCGCCGACCTGGATGATAGATGACGGCATACTCCGTCTCGATTCCGAAGACGCGTTCCCGCATGAACGGGGACGTTGTTGAATGTTCAACTTTTCGGCAACGCCGAAAAGTTGAACATTCAACAACGTCCCCGCCTAGAAGGCGTCGTCTACAGCGGGACGCTCCGCCCGCAGCACCTGTTCCTCGTAGCCAGCGAGATCGCGGAAGATCTCGAAGGGCTCGCCACGAGCGGAGCCGGGATCGGGGAGAGCGAGGGCCCCCGTGCGCTCGATCAGCGTCGAGACGAACCGGCCGATGGCCTGGACTGGCGAGCCGGCGTTGCCGACCAGGGCCCGAGGATCGAAGCGATCGCTGCGAAGGCGCAGCACCCGGAGTGGCTTCTCCGGGTCCGCGGTCCAGTCGAGCGCCAGGTCGATCAGGATGACGGCCTTGCGGTTGAGACCGTGAACGCCGACGGCCGCCACCGCGTCCACTCGCGACAAGGGAAGCCGGGCGCAGCCCTTCCCGTCCACCTCCAGCCAGATGGCCTCCTCGTCGAGCTTGCGGGGGACGGCCTCCGTAACGCGAAGGGTTCGTCGGATGAGGGGGCCCCAGATCTCGGGCTCTTCCTTGTCGGAGAGGTCCGCCCTTGCCTCGGCGGAGATCGCGGTGAGATCCACGGCTCCGTGATCGAACTCCTCATCGGGCTCGGCGGGCGGTTCGGAACCCCTGGACGACGCGAGGGCGATTCCAGAGTCCTCGACCCGCTCCCCGGCCCCGGAGACGATGGCCTCGAGGGCGCCGCGCTCCGCTGGCGCGAGCCCCGGTGCCTCGAGGGCGATCTCGGCGGCCTTCAAGGCCGTCACCGGATCGAGGCAGCGCGCCAGCCGCGCTACCCGCATGGCGACGACCGGGTCTCCGGGACACGCGTCGAGGACGCACCGCAGGGCCGCCGAGGCCGCGTCCGCGTGCTCGGCGTCGCGCAGCCAGCCGGCCAGGCGGAGCAGGAGCGCGGGCTCCTCGCGAATGCGCGCTCCGGCGTCGCTGAGTGCCAGCCAGTGGAGGACCGCCGCCTCACGCTCTCCCGCCCTCACCTCCTGCCAGAGCACGGGAGCCAGAACCGAGATTCCCTCTTCGCGCCGCCCCAGGCCGACGGCCGTCTCGAAGAAGGAGAGCGCGAGATCCGCGTCGTGGGGATCTCCATCGAGGGCAAACCGCAGCAACTCGAGGGCTTCCTCCGTCCGACCTTCCGCCTGGGCAGCGGTGACATCGGCATGGATCGAATCGTGATCGCAGCTCCACTCTCCTCCCAGCTGTTTCGAGAGGCGCTCCTCGATTCCCGCGAAACGGATGGCGAGGGCAGCGGTGACGCCAAAGCCGAAGCCACCGACGTGGGCCCAGTAGGCAACGCCACCCCCACCTCCACCGGGGTTGATGGCGTCCATGAGGGAGGCGGTGAGGATCTCGTTGACGAACCAGAGCGGGAGCATCAGCCAGGCGGGCGCGGAGAAGGTCCCGAAGAAGAAGCCGAGCCAGTAGAAGAACTTGATCTTCGTCCGTGCAAAACAAACCAGGAAGGCGCCCATGGCTCCGGCGATGGCGCCGGATGCGCCGATCAGCGGCCCCTGGAAACCGGGGGACTTGCTGACGAAGAGAGCCGCGCCGGCGATTCCTGCCGCCACATAGAAAAGAGCGTACAGCCCGCGACCCCAGCGATCCTCGATGAAGGAACCGGTGAGAAAGAGGAAGAACAGATTGGGAATCAGGTGCAGCCATCCACCGTGAAGAAACATGTGGGCGAACAAGCCGGTCGCGGTGGGCGCGCTGGGGATCAGTCCAAACCGATACCAGGGATGCTCTTCGAGGGCCGCGAAGGCCTGTTCCGTCAGCTCGTCGAGCTTCTTCTGCTCGATTGCGATAGAGCTGGCGGGAACCGGAAACGCTCCCGTTTCATCCCAGATGGCGTAGAGCTCCTCGCGGCCCGCGCTCCCGGGATCGCCGGTGATCTCGGTGAGGCGTGGAGCGGCCTCCAGGTAGGGATGGGCCTGCCAGTACTCGTAGGCGTCTTCGACGAGCCGCTCGGCGTTCCCGGAGACCTCGCTGTGGAGTACGTGTGTCGCCAGGAATACGAGCGTGCACGAGAGGATGATCCCGTAGGTCACCCACGGATGGCGGCGCACTTCACCTGAATCGTGTCTCAGCGGAATGATCATGAAGCCGGTTCCGTCCGCGATCTGAACGGAAGAACCGCTCCGATGCTTGACCCGACTCCTGGATCGAATCCCGTCTTTCCGCGGGTCGCCGCCGGGGTTCCAAAGCCACTTGCCGGGTCCTGAAGGCGGCGCCGCGCGGGGCCGTCTCCCGCCCGTTGTGTCACAATACCGGCCATGGCGGACCTGAGTGAACGCTTCGCACGCTATGTGGCCCACCAGTGGCCCGACGCCTCCGACATCCGGGTCGAAGGGCTCTCACGGATCCACGGTGGCGCATCCCGTGAGACCTACCGGCTGCGCCTCAAGCTCCGGCGCGACGGCGTCGCGGAGGAACGCCCCCTCATCTTGCGCCGCGATCCCTCCGGCAGCCTGATCGAGACCGAGCGCGCCACCGAGTACAACGCCTATCGCGCCTTCCAGGGAACCGCGGTCCCGGTACCGGAGCCCCTCTGGCTCGAGGAGGACGAGCAGTGGCTCGACCGCCCCTTCTTCGTGATGGAGGAGATCACCGGCTGCGAGTCCAGCCCGCAGACTTTGCTGACGACTCCTCCCTACCAGGAGCACATCGAGCGCATGGGGGAGCAGAAGTGGCGAATCCTGGGTGCGCTGAACAAGGCGGACCCGGGTGAGCTCGGACTCGCCGACCTGATGCCCGCGGTGAAGCCGGAGGAGTGCTGGCAGCGGGAGCTGCTGAAATGGGAAGAAATGATCGACGAGGACGAGATGACGCCCCAGCCGATCGGGCGCGCTGCGATCCGCTGGCTGCGGCGCCACCCGCCTCCTCCACCCCAGAAGATCTCCGTCGTCCACGCCGACTTCCGCACCGGAAACTTCCTGGCCGACGGCGAGGGGAACATCCGCGCGATCCTCGACTGGGAGATGGCCCACCTGGGCAACGCCATCGAGGATCTGGCCTGGTCGATCTCTCGCATCTGGTGCTGGGCGCGGGACGACCGGCCCGGAGGGCTCTTGCCGCGGGACCGGGCCATCGCGCTGTGGGAGGAGGCGAGCGGTCTTCGCGCCGATCCGGAGGCGCTGCACTGGTGGGAGCTCCTCGCCAACCTGAAGGCGCTTGCGATCTGGATCTCGGGTGGGAACGAGTACGCCACCGGCAGCAACCACGACACCATCCTCGGCTTCACGGGCTGGTGGCTGACCAACTCCCAGAACCGCGCAATTCTCGAAATCATGGGGCACCTGACATGAAGCCGGACGTCGACGTCACCCTTCAGCTGATCGCGGCCAGCTTGATGACCGAGATCGCGCCGAAGATCTCCGACGACTACATCCAGCGGAACAGCATGCTGACGGCGATGTTGTTGCAGAGTGCCGCCGAGGAGTGGGACCGCGCCGCGGCACGGCGCGTCGAGGAGAACCGCACCTTGCGCCGGCTCTTCGCCGAAGTCGCCCCGGAGATCGGCGACCCAGAGCTGCGCGAGCGCCTCGACGCCGCATCCGGAGAAGAGGAAGAGAGCCTGCGCATCTCCGACCTCAACCGCAGCAACGACGGGCTGCGAACGCTCCTGATCCAGCTCCACGCCCACGTGGAGGGAATCGACACCGAGGGCGCCCGGCGCATCGAGGCGGCGATCTGGCGGGAGCTCCGGGTCTCGACCGAGCGACGGGCACTGTCGCTGGCGCCGTTCTAGGCGAGCGCCAAGCTCGTCAAGAACGCCTCGCCGGGCGAGTACGTGATGACGAGCTCGGGGAAGTGGATCCAGAAACCAGCGCGGTGAGACCGCGCGCGCCCGAATCTCGGCGCGCTGGAGCGGCTCGGATCAGGAGGTCTCGAAGAGATCGACCATCTTGACGTCGAGCGTCGCCGGACGGGCGCGGGTGCGGGCCCAGTTGCGCAGCTCCTTGATGAGCTCCTCGTAGGTCTCGTAGAGAGGCACCGTCTCCTGGATGGCGTTCGCCAGGTCGTTGTCCGCCAGGTCCCGGGATTCCGAGAAGGCGGTGTAGAGCCCCGCGGTCACCACCTGCTCGAGCTCGGCGCCGGAGAGGCGCTCCGACTGGGCGGCGAGCTCCTGGAGGGGAAACTGGGATGGCTCCCGACCGCGCTTGAGGAGGTGGATGGACAGGATCTCCACCCGTTCCTGCTCACTGGGGAGATCGACGAAGAAGAGCTCGTCGAAGCGGCCCCGCCGCAGCAGCTCCGGGGGAAGCCGCGTCACGTCGTTGGCGGTCGCCGCGACGAAGACCGGAGACTGCTTCTCCGCCAGCCAGGTCAGGAAGGAGCCGAAGACCCGACTCGCGCTGGGGTCGGATCCGGTCGCGGCGAATCCCTTCTCGATCTCGTCGATCCAGAGTACCGCCGGGGCCAGGGACTCTGCGATGGAGGTCGCCTCGCGGATGGTGATCTCGGGGCTCCTGGCAGCGTCGCCGAAGGCAGCCGCGAGATCGAGGCGGAGCAGGGGGAAGCCCCATTCCTTCGCGATGGCCTTGGCGGAGAGCGACTTGCCGCAACCCTGGACGCCCAGCAGCAAGAGCCCTCGCGGCTCGGGCAGACCGAAGCTCCGCGCCTCCTGACCGAAGGCGCGGCGACGCTCCCGAAGCCAGTGCTTGAGCTCCCCGAGCCCACCCACGTCCGCCAGCGCCGCAGTCGCGTCGTGGAAGCTCAGGGCCGGGGTCCGACGCAGCGCCTGACGCTTCTCGCGAATGATCTCGCCCACCGCGCGGTCGTCGATGGCACCGTTCGCCACCCACGCCTTGCGGAAGACGCGCACCGCCTCGGCACCGGTCAGGCCGAGGGCCGCGCGGACACAGGCGTCGAGGAGATCGGTCTCCACGTCGATGCCGTCCACCGAATCCACCGCCCGCTCGAAGAGACCGCGGAGGCCCGACGCGTCCGGGAGAGGCAGGATCACGCGACCCGCCTCTCGCTCGAGCTCGAGAGGAAGCTCGATCAACGCGCCGAGCAGAACCAGCACCTGCCGGCGCCTGGCGAGCTCGGGCAGCATGTCCCGTAGGCGCCGGGTGGCGCTGAAACTCTGCAGGGGAACGCGGGCATCGAGGATCGCGAAGAGGGCGGGCTTCTCGACCTCCGCGATCGCGCGAAGGCCTTCGTCCAGCGAGCCGCTTCCCTCGCCTTCGGGCTCCAGACCCGCCGCCACCGACCAGGTGCGCAGCTCCCGCTTGGCGGATCGCGCGGCGCGATCGAGGGCGCGCAGGGCGCGTTCCTCCTCGAAGGACTCCAGGGCGATCACCCTCCAACCCGCCCGGATCAGCAGCGAGATCTCCTCGGCGCACTCCGCACTCACAGCGAGTCCGCCGTCAACCGCGCCACCTCCTCGAAGGTGGTGCCACCCTCGGCGAGCTTTCGGATCCCCGCCTCGCGCAGCGTCTCCATTCCCTCGACCCGGGCTGCGTGGGTGATCTCGCTGGCATCCTTCCCCTCGTTGATCAGGGCGCGGACCCTGCGACCGACGTCCAGCATCTCGAAGACGCCGCTTCGCCCGTAGAGCCCGGTGTAGCGGCATTCGACGCAGCCCTCACCCCAGCGCACCCGGAGTTGCTCGCGCCGCTCCATCGGAACCTTGATCCCGAGGGCGTCGACCTGCGCGGCGCTCAGCAGACCTTCCACCGCACAATGGGGACAGATGCAGCGGACCAGGCGCTGGGCGAGGACACCTCGGAGCACGCTCGAGAGCAGGAATCGCTCCACGCTGAGCTCCACCAGCCGGATGATCGCACCGGATGCGTCGCGCGTGTGCACCGTGGAGAAGACCAGGTGACCGGTGAGCGCGGCCTGCACCGCCATCTGGGCGGTCTCCTCGTCGCGGATCTCTCCAACCATGATGATGTCGGGATCCTGGCGCAAGATCGAGCGCAGGGCGCTGGCGAAGCTGACACCCACCTGCCGCTGCACCTGCACCTGGCAGAAGCGCGGATCCACCATCTCGATGGGATCCTCGACGGTGGTGATGTTGATCTCGGGACCCGCCAGGTAACGCAGAGTGGAGTAGAGAGTCGTGGTCTTGCCCGAGCCCGTGGGGCCGGTCACCAGGATCAGCCCGCTCGGCGAGGTGATCCACTTCTCGTAGCTCTCCCGGTCTTCGATGCTGAAGCCGAGCTGCTGGAGATCCGTCATCAGCACGTTCGGGTCGAAGACGCGAATCACGACCTTCTCACCGAAGGCACTCATCAGACTCGAGACCCGCAGCTCCACCTCACGGTCCGCCCGGAAGGTCTTGATGCGACCGTCCTGGGGACGCCGGCGCTCGGCGATGTCCATGCGGGCGAGGACCTTGATGCGCGAGGTGATGGCACCGTGCACGGAAAGGGGAAGCCTCTCGATGTCGTGGAGGATCCCGTCGATCCGGAAGCGGATCACCGCCTCTCGGTCACGCGGCTCCAGATGGATGTCCGAGGCCCGTTGATCGAAGGCGTAGTTCAGCAGGTAGTCGACGGCGGCGATGACGTGCTCGTCGTTGGAGGTGGCGAGCTCGTCGTTGGAGCGCAGCTCCACCAGCTCGAACAGCGCCCCGCCGGGACCGGTCCCGCTGAGCTGCTCGTGGGCCTGGGAGACCTTGGACCGGAAGCCGTAGACCCGGTCGATCAGGGCGAGGATGTCGCGCTTCGACGAGACGAAGTACTCGAGGGGCAGCTGTATCAGGTTCTCGAGGGAGTCACGAAGCGCGCTGTCGAACGGGTCGGTGATCGCCAGGCGCATTCCCCCGTTCTCCTGGCCGACGGGGATCACCGCGTGGCGCCGGGCGAAGGGACGAGAGAGGGTCTTGGTCACCAGCTCGTTGTCGATTCGGATCGGGTCGATCTTCAGGTAGGGAAGCGAGGCGGCAGCGGCGATGCACTCGGCGACGGCTTCCTCGTCGAGCTTGCGCCCCCCCTTGGACGGATTGGGGATCTCCGCCGCGGCGACGATCTCCGCCGGGGAGACCTCGTAGCGCGCCGCCGCCTGGGAGCGAACCGAGCCGACCCGCTCCTTCAGCACCTGACTGCGCAGGGTGACGGAGCGCGCGGCGATCTCCTTGGCCTTCTCGGGGGACAGGAGCTCCGCGCGGGTCAGAAGATCCAGGAGTTCGTCCAGGGTCAGAGGCGATCGCGGCTCTTCCCCCCCAGTCACGACGGGAGTCTCGGACATCAACGGAGGTATCGGAGTCTCGCCGGCAAAACCCAACCCGAATCTGAGACCTGGATTCGCCGTGGAACCCCGCGGGGCGGCGCTCAGGAGCGGCGCTCGCGGAGCGCTTCTGCCATCCGTCCCAGGGCCTCTCTCAGGATCTGGCGGGAGGTGGCGAAGTTGAGGCGCACGAACCCCCGCCCCGGGCTCCCGAAGGCCGCGCCGTCGCTGAGCGCCACCTTCGCCCTCGAGAGGAAGAACTCGTAGGGCGAGGGCTCCAGGCCGATCTCGCGACAGTCCAGCCAGGCGAGATAGGTGGCCTCGGGACGGAAGTGGCGGACACCCGGGAGGTGGCTGGCGATGAACTCCGCCAACAGCTCCCGGTTGGCCTCGAGGTAGGCGAGCACCTCGTCGAGCCAGGGCTGGGAATGTCGCCACGCCACCTCGGTCGCGGCGATGCCGAGGCTCCCGAGACCCCCGCGGAGATGCCCGGGACACTCCATGAAGCGCTTGCGGAGCTCCGCGCTTCCGAAGATCGCGACGGCGCAGCGCAAGCCGGCAATGTTGAAGGCCTTCGAAGCCGAAGTCAGGGTGATGGTACGCGCCTCGATCTCGGGTGAGAGCGACGCGAAGGGAATGTGGCGACACCCCGGAAAGACCAGATCGCCGTGGATCTCGTCGCTCACCACCAGCAGATCGCGGGCCAGGGCGAGCTCGGCGATCCCCTCGATCTCCTCGCGGCGGAAGGCTCGGCCGGTCGGGTTGTGCGGGTTGCAGAGCAGGATGATCCGGGTGCGCTCATCGATGACCCGGCGGAGCCCCTCGAGATCCACGGTGTAGCCGCCCTCCGCGACCACCAGGGGGTTCTCCACGAGAGTGCGCCGCATCTCCCGAACCGCGGTCAGGAAGGGAGGATAGATGGGAGTCTGGATGACCACGCCCTCCCCCTCCTCGGTGAACTGGTGCAGGGCGACGTAGAGGCCCTGAACCACATCCGTGATGAGCTCCACGCACCCGGTCTCGATGCTCCAGCCGAAGCGCTCCTCGGCGCGCTCGGCGAAGACGGGGGGGATCCGGGTGGGACGCGGATGCACCGGGTAGCCGAGATCGCCGATCTCGAGGCTGCGCCGGATCAGGCGCTGGATCGGCTCCGCCACCGGAAAGTCCATGTCCGCGACCCAGAGCGGCAACACGTCTTCGGGATAGATGGACCATTTCTCACCGCTCCGCTGGCGGAGCAGCGAGACATCGAGATCGTCGAGCCGGGCGGGAGGGTTGCGAAAGCCGGGCTCGAGCCGCCCCAGCGCTGACTCCACTGCCACCTCGTCGAGCGCGGCCGGGGACCCCGCCTTCGCCAGGTAGCCGGCCAGATCGGCCCGAAGCTCGGCGAGGGTCCACTCCAGGGATTCGACGCTCGGCGGAAGCTGCGTGATCTCGTCGCGGCCGGACGGATCCAGGTGCCAGTGCGCGCCCTGGGCGAAGCAGTCGAAGCGAAGCAGCTCGCGGCCATCCTGCTTCCCGATGATGCGAAGGGTGGGCCCGCCCTGGGCGCCGGAAGCCCGGTGGTCGACGACCAGGCGAATGGGATCGAGAACGACTTCGTTCATGGCCCGCGCAGTGTACCGCGCTCCGCTCCGCTGCCGAGTCGATCACCGGGCCCCGTAGAGCTTCTTCACCAGGGGAGCGAGGGTCGGACCCTGGACCAGGATCGAGAAGGCCACCACGGTGTAGGTGACCGCCAGGATCACCTCCCGCTCGGGACCCGCGGGCAGGGAGAGAGCCAGGGCCACCGAGATTCCACCGCGGATCCCGCCCCAGGCCATGATCTTGACGACGTGGGGGCTGAAGGACCTGCGCCGTCGCAGCAGACGCACACCGAGTCCCACCGCCGCGAAGCGCACTGCGAGAACCAGGGGGATGGCCAGCAGGCCGGCGGTCAGCAGCCGGGCACCGAAGCTCAGCACCAGCACCTCGAGTCCGATCATCACGAAGAGGACGGCGTTCAGCATCTCGTCCACCAGCTTCCAGAAGGTGTCGAGGTGCTCTCGGGTATGGTCCGACATGGCGAAACGGCGTCCGTGATTTCCGATCAGGAGACCGGCGGCAACCATGGCCAGCGGTCCGGAGAGGTGGAGCGTCGTCGCCAGGCCGTAGCCTCCCGTCACCAGGGCGAGGGTCAGCAGGATCTCCACCTGGTAGTCGTCGATGCTTCGGAGCATCTGGTAGACGATCACGCCGGCGACCAGGCCGAAGACGATTCCGCCCACCGCCTCTTTCAGGAAGAGCAGCGCGATTTTCGAAGAGGTCACATCGGATCCACCGGCTGCGGTCCCGAGGATCACCAGAAAGACGACGACGCCGACTCCGTCGTTGAAGAGCGACTCCCCGGCGATCTTCATTTCGAGACTCCGGGGGATGCCGGCCTGCTTGAGGATCGAGAGCACGGCGATGGGATCCGTCGGCGAGATCAGTGCGCCGAAGAGAAGGCAGTAGAGCAAGGGCAGCTCGAGGCCCAGTGCGCCGAAGGCCAGGTAGGCGATCGCACCGATGGCGACGGTCGAGAGCAGGACACCGACGGTCGCCAGGAACGTCACCACCCACTTCTGATCGAGAAGATCTCCGAGGTTGACGTGCAGGGCGCCGGCGAAGAGCAGGAATCCGAGCATTCCCTGAAGAAGGGTGGGACCGAAGTCGACGGCCTCGAACCACGCGGTCCAGGCCTCTCCCACCAGGCCGAGGCGCCCGAGGGTGATCAGGGCCAGCGAGAAGACGAAGGCGAGTCCCATCACGCCGATCGTGGTGGGTAGCCGCAGGGTCCGGTGGTTCAGGTAGGCGAAGAACGCGGTCAGGGCGATGAGCAGCGCGACCACGTTGAAGAGATCCATCAGCCGAGAGCCTATCTTGAGGCCATCCTGACGTCGAGAACGGGAGCCGAGGGGTGATCAAGCAGGGTCACTTTGCCTAGGCTATGCGGTCCATCGCGGGAAGAGCAGATGACTGCCGAGATTCGTCCGTTCCAATCCGTCGATCCGTCCACACTTCCCAAGCACTTCGATGCGCGGGCGGCGGAGATCCGCTGGGACGAGACGTGGCAGCAGAGTGGAATCTACCGCTACGACCCCTGCCGCCCGCGGGAGGAGACCTTCGTCGTCGACACGCCACCGCCGACGGCCTCGGGCTCGCTCCATCCGGGCCACGCCTTCAGCTACACCCATACCGACATCGCGGTCCGTTACAAGCGGATGCGGGGTCTGAACGTCTTCTATCCGATGGGCTGGGACGACAACGGTCTTCCCACCGAACGGCGGGTGCAGAACTACTACCACGTCCGCTGTAACCCGAACGTACCCCACGATCCGGAGCTCTCGATCGAGGCGGCGACGGCAAAGCGCCGCAAGAAGCCACCGCTCGAGGTCTCACGCCCGAACTTCATCGAGCTCTGTCATCGCGTCACGACCGAGGACGAGCAGGCGTTCATGACGCTCTGGAAGCGCCTGGGCCTGTCGGTGGACTGGAGTCAGGAGTACCAGACCATCGACGATCACTGTCGTCGCATCGCCCAGCTCTCCTTTCGCGATCTCTTCGAGAAGGGACACGTCTACAGCAGCGAGGCGCCCACCATGTGGGACGTGGATTTCCACTGTGCCATCGCCCAGGCCGAGACCGAGGACCGCCCCTCCTCCGGCGCCTTTCACGACATCCGCTTCGGCGTGGAGGGGAGCGGCCAGAGCTTCGTCATCTCCACGACCCGGCCGGAGCTGTTGCCGGCCTGCGTCGGCGTGACCGCCCACCCCGGGGACGAGCGATACGCGGATCTCTTCGGCAGGCGGGCCGTGACCCCGCTGTTTCGGGTTCCGGTGCCAATCTTTCCCAGCGAACTCGCCGATCCCGAGAAGGGGACCGGCATCCTGATGGTCTGCACCTTCGGCGATTCCACCGACGTGCTGTGGTGGCGCGAGGAGGAGCTGGCCCTGCGACCCATCGTGGGGCGGGACGGTCGGCTGACCCCCGTCAGGTTTGGCGAACCCGGCTTCGAAAGCCTCGATGCAGAGGCCGCCGACCGGTACTACCGCGAGCTGGCCGGCGAGAACGTGGCGCAGGCGCGGCGGAGGATCATCGAGCTTCTCGCCGAGCCGGGGGGCAGCGCGGCCGGGGACGGGCCGCCGCTCCAGGGGGAGCCACGGCCCGTCGAGCACACGGTCAAGTACTACGAGAAGGGGGAGAGGCCGCTGGAGCTGGTGCCCACCCGTCAGTGGTTCGTGCGCCTTCTCGACAAGAGGGAGGCGCTGATCGCCAAGGGCGAGGAGATCCACTGGCATCCGGCACACATGGGGAAGCGCTTCCGGGACTGGACGGAAAACCTCGCCTTCGACTGGTGCGTGAGCCGCCAGCGCTACTTCGGCGTACCCATCCCGGTCTGGTACCCGCTCGACGACCGCGCGGCGCCGGTCTTCGAGGCTGCGATCGTGGCGGAGCCGGAGCAGATGCCCGCGGATCCCACGGTGGACACGCCACCCGGCTACGAGGAACGCCAGAGGAATCAACCCGGCGGCTTCGGCGCGGAGCCGGACATCTTCGACACCTGGTTCACCAGCTCGATGACACCCCAGATCAGCTCCCACTGGCGCATCGACGCGGGGCGACACGCGACGCTCTTCCCGGCGGACGTGCGTCCCCAGGCTCACGACATCATTCGGACCTGGGCCTTCTACACCATCGCCAAGGCCCTGCTCCACGAGGACTCGGTTCCCTGGCATCACGCGGCGATCTCCGGATGGATCCTCGATCCCGACCGCAAGAAGATGTCGAAGAGCAAGGGGAACGTGGTGACCCCGCTACCGCTGATCGACACCTACAGTGCGGACGGTGTGCGTTACTGGGCGGGAAACGCGCGCCTCGGCGTGGACACCGCGATCGACGAGAAGGTCTTCAAGATCGGCAAGAGGCTGGTGACCAAGATCTTCAACGCGAGCAAGTTCGTGCTGAGTCAGACCGCCCCGGTACATCCCATCACATCGGAGCTGGATCGCGCCTTCATCGCGGAGCTGCGCCGGCTGGTGGAGCAGGCCACCGAATCCTTCGAGAGATTCGACCATGCCCATGCGCTGATGGATACCGAGAGCTTCTTCTGGAGCCGCTTCACGGACACCTACATCGAGCTCACCAAGGCGCGGGCCCGCGATGACGACCCCGAGGGCGAGCCGGCGCGCGGCTCGGCGGTGGCCGGCCTGCGCCTCGGCCTCAGCGTGCTGCTCCGCCTCATCGCCCCCTTCATGCCCTACATCACCGAAGAGGTCTGGTCCTGGGTCTTCGCCGGGGAGACCGGCCACCAGAGCATCCACCGGGCTCCCTGGCCGCGCGTCGGTGAACTCGAGGACGTCGCCGGGCCTGCTGATGCCCGGAGCTTCGAGATCGCCGTCCGCGCCCTGGCCGCCATCAACAAGGCCAAGGCGGAGGAGAAGGTATCGATGGGGAGAGAGGTGGAGAGCCTGACCCTCGCCGCCAGCCCCGCGACCCTCGAGAGACTCCAACCGGTTCTTGCCGACGTCCTGGCGGCGACCCGCTGCGGCGAGCGCCGGCTGGAACCCCGGGAAGACCTGGAGGAAGAGACCTTCGAGGTGACCGGCGCCCAATTCACCGAGCGAGGGTGACCGGAGCAGGAGAGCCCCCCATCGCCGCGCCGTAGGCAGCCTGGCGGGCTCGAAGTCCCTTTGACAGAATCCAGCCGCGGGGCGGGTCTCGATGAACAGTGCTGGAGACGTTCTGATGCGCAGAGCCATCGAGGCGCTGGGCGCGCGAAGCAGCGACGTGGTGGCCGGGCTGGGCCGGATCGCGCTCTTCGGCCGCGACATCCTGGTGTCCCTGGTCAGGCCCCCGGTCCGCCTCCAGCGAATCCTCGCGGAGATCTACGACGCGGGCGTGCGCTCCCTGCCGATCGTATGCACATCCGGGGTCGCGGTCGGGGGGGTGCTCGCCCTACAGGGCTACAACACCCTGTCTCGCTTCGGCGCCACCGAAAACCTCGGCGCAGTGGTGGGTCTCACGCTGATTCGCGAGCTCGGCCCGGTCCTGACGGGCCTGCTGGTGACGGGCCGGGCCGGCTCGGCCAATGCCGCCGAGATCGGAACCATGGTCATGACCGAGCAGATCGATGGGATCAAGACCCTGGCGGTGGATCCGATCGAATTCGTCGTGGTCCCCAAGGCCATCGCACTGACCCTGATCATGCCCCTGCTGTCCGGCCTCTTCATCGTCTTCGGGGTCTTCGGCGGATGGCTGGTCGGCATCGAGCTCCTGGGCCTCGACGGAGGCATCTACCTGTCGAGCCTGGAGAACGCGGTCGATTTCCGCGAGGACGTAGGGGGAAGCCTTCTGAAGGCACTGGTCTTTGGTATGCTCGTCGCATTGATCGCCACCTATCGCGGTTACAGCAGCGAGCGAAGCACGTCGGGTGTGAGCAACGCGACCACCAAGACGGTGGTGAGTGCGTCGGTGTGCATCGTGTTCGCCGACTACGTGATCACGGCTCTGTGGGGTTTCTGAGGGACTCCGGGGCCTGTCGGGATGGAGGGACATGCAGGGGTCACGAGGACGCGACCTGGCCGTCGGGATCTTCGTGCTGAGCGGCCTCCTGGCGATCGCCTATCTCTCGATTCCGGTCGGAGGTTGCGCGAACGACGGTCATCGCGGAATGACACTGATCGCCAGCTTCGACGAGATCGGCGGTCTCTCGGTGCGCGCACCCGTGGTCATCTCGGGCGTCAAGGTCGGGCAGATCACCGAGATCGATCTGGACGAAGACCTGCGGGCCCGGGTGGTGATGGACGTCAACTCGGATCTGCTGCTCTCCATCGACAGCTCCGCGGCGATCCGCACCTCGGGGCTTCTCGGGGACCAGTTCGTGGCGCTCGAGCCCGGCTTCGAGGAGGAGTTCTTGACCTCGGGCGACGAGTTCTCGTTTACCGAGAACGCCTTCAACATCGAGAAGCTCGTCGGAACGCTCGTTCACGGCACCCAGTAAGGAGACGGCGAATGAACTCCCAAGGATCCCGTGTGCTCCGGAGCGCGTTTCTCGTGGCTCTTGCTGGCTTTCTCCCCGCGTGCGCGACCACTGGGCCCGACCCGCTCGAGCGCTGGAATCGCCCGGTCTTCAGCTTCAATGAGGGGTTTTACAGGTACCTCCTCGATCCCGCCGCGACCGGATGGAATTGGGTGGTTCCCGAGGTGGCTCAGACGGGGGTGCGAAACTTCTTCGACAACATGACCATGCCGGTGACCCTCGCAAACGACATCCTGCAGCTGAAGCCCCTCGCAGCCCTGCAGGATCTCAGTCGGATCCTGATCAACACCACGGCCGGAATCGGCGGCTTCCTCGACGTGGCAACGATGATCGAGATTCCCGAGAACGACGAGGACTTCGGCCAGACCCTCGGGCGTTACGGCGTGCCACCCGGGGCCTACCTCGTGATCCCCGTGCTGGGTCCCAGCACGGTCCGGGACGTCTGGAAATATCCAGCCGACGCGGCGGCCACCCCCTACTACTACTTCGTCCCGCGCTGGGTATCGGCAACGGCGGGCGCCGTGCAAAGAGTCAACTTCCACGCCTACATCCTGGAGGACGTGCGGGCGGAGCGAAGAGACGCAATCGATTTCTACGTGTTCGTGCGAAACACCTACCTGGAGAACCGGCAGTACAAGGTGGACGATGGAGCTTTCGAGCCGTCGGAGTCACAGGATGACATTTATGAAATCGAGGACGACGATGCGGTCGAGCAAACGCTGGAGTCAAGAGGTGAGCCTGATGAAATTGAAGACGACTAGAAACCGATGGATTCGGCGGTCGGCCCTCGCCGTCGTCGCATTGGCGCTGCTCGCGACGGCCGGGGCTGACGACGATTCGGCCGAGGCGCGGGCGGTCGTCGACAAGACCGTCAAGGAGGTCCTCGAGATCCTGGCCCGCAAGGATCTCAGCGACGATCAACGCCGGCAGCAGATCGAGAACATCGCCTACGATCGTTTCGACTTCGAGACCATCTCCCGTATCGTGCTCGCCGAGAATGGGGAGAAGTTCTCGCCCGAACAGCGCAAAGAGTTCGGCGAGCAGTTCAAGATCCAGCTCTCCAGGAAGTACGGCAGCCGCATCGGGAGCTACAACCAGGAGCAAGTGAAAATCCTGAAGCATTACGTCTCAAAGAACGGCGACGTCACGGTGAGGACGCGCATCAAGGGAGGCAAGGCGGACGGGATCGACGTCGACTACCGCCTGCGCAAGAGGGACGGTCGCTGGCTGGTAATCGACTTCATCGTCGGGGGTGCGAGATTGATCCCGAGCTACCAGGCACAATACAGAGACGTCCTGCGCCACGGCAGTCCCGAAGATCTACTGAGAGACCTGCGCGAGAAGAACGCGGAGAAGAGCGCTGAGAACAGCACCGAGAAGAAGAGCGCCGAAAACGCTGACGGCTAGCCGCGCTCGCGACGGCTCCGCACCGCTTCGGCGAGCAGCCCGAAGAGAGGCTGCGTCATCTCCCAGCCCATGCAGGAATCGGTGAGGCTCTGGCCACGAACCAGATCGGCTCCCCTCGCGTAGTCCTGCCGCCCGTCTTCGAGAAAGCTCTCCGCCATCAGACCGATGATGCTGCGGTTGCCCGCCGAGATCTGGCCGGCGAGATCCGCGGCCACCTCGGTCTGGCGCCTGTAATCCTTGCCGCTGTTCCCGTGACTGCAGTCGATCATCACCCGGTCTGGAAGCCCCGCACGGCGCAGTGCGCTTCCCACCTCCGCGAGGCTCTTCGCGTCGTAATTGGGGCCCGATGCGCCGCCGCGCAGAATCACGTGACAGTCCTCGTTCCCCGCCGTCGCGACGATGGCGGCGACGCTCTGCTTCGTCACCGAGAGGAAGCAGTGGGGATAGGCGGCGCAGCGAATCGCATCGATGGCGACCTGGACGTTTCCGTCCGTCGCGTTCTTGACGCCCACGGGCATCGAGAGCCCGGAGGCGAGCTCGCGGTGGACCTGGCTCTCGGAGGTCCGGGCGCCGATCGCTCCCCAGGAGACCGTATCGGCGATGAACTGGGGCGTGATCGGGTCGAGGAACTCGCAACCCACCGGAAGGCCCAGCTCCGCCAGGTCCACCAGAAGGCGGCGCGCGAAGCGAAGCCCCTTGTTGATGGCAAAGCTCTCGTCGAGGAAGGGATCGTTGATGAGGCCCTTCCATCCGACGGTGGTCCGCGGCTTCTCGAAATAGACCCGCATGACGACCAACAGGTCGCGCTCGAATTCGCCCCTGACCTTCGCGAGGCGCCTGGCGTACTCGAGAGCGGCCTCCGGGTCGTGGATCGAGCAGGGGCCCGCCACGAGCAGCAGGCGATCGTTCCCGCCTCGAAGGATCGCCTGGATCTGCTCCCGGCTCCGGGCGACGAGTTCGGAGCTCTTTTCGCCGAGGGGGATCTCTTCCATCAGAATCGCCGGAGGAATCAGGGGGCGGATGTCCTGGATTCGGAGATCGTCGGTCCGGAAGATCATGGCGGGACTCTAGCGAGAACCGGTGTTTTGCTCAGGACCCACTCGGAACGAGTACGGCTCACTCCCGCTCGCGCCCTCCGGCGTTCTCCCCCAGGGGGGCTCTTGCGGGGATCGGTCAGCGCTCCAAAGCGGGTTTTCTCGACGAGGGTGTAGGAATTGCGGGCGGGCTCCCCGAAGATTCGTTAATTGAAGGGAGACCGCTGCGCACTTCCTGTACGGACAACGCGGTCGCGCTCCTGTCACCGATGCCGCGAGGCCCGCCTGTATTCGGTCTCGGAATCGCCCCGGTGGCACGGCAGCATGTGACCTGCACGCGAGAGAGCGAAACGTGCCCCAGAAAGCGGCCAACGGATCTTCGGAGCAGAAGCCGAAGCACGCGGCAGCGCACGCCGATCGACCGAAGGCCTCGCGGAGCGACAGTCCGGCTGAGGAGAAGACGTCCGCCGAAGAGGGGACGGCGAACGAGAGTTCTCGCGGCGAAGCAGTCGCCGAGGAGACGGTGAGCGAGAAAGGGGCGAACCCGGCGCAGACGGCTTCCTCGGCGCGGGAAGAGCCCACGCGGCCGACCCTGCCTCTCGGGCCCATCTCGCTCCGAACCCAAGCGGAGCGCCTCTCCGCCATGCAGACCGCCGCCGAGTGCCTCGGCATCTCTGAACTCTACCCGGAACAGATCCAGGTCATCGACGCCGTGATCACCGGGGAGGACGTGATGATGGTCCTCCCCACCGGTTTCGGGAAGTCCGCCTGCTACCAGATCCCCTCGCTGATTCTGGACAAGCCCGTGCTGGTGATCTCCCCGCTCCTGGCGCTGATGCGGGACCAGTACGAGAAGCTGCTCAAGCTGGGCGTTCCTTGTGTCCGCCTCGACGGCACCATCCGGGGCAAGAAGCGCCAGGAGGCCCTCAGTCGCATCCGGACCGGAAAGCCGCTGCTGGTGATGACCACCCCGGAAACGCTGGGTAATTCCGAAGCGGCCGAGGCCCTGGCCCAATCGGGCCTCTCGTTGGCGGCGGTGGACGAGGCCCACTGCATCTCCGAGTGGGGCTACGACTTCCGGCCCGCCTACCTGCAGATCGGCGAGCGGCTGCGAACCCTGGGTCGCGCGCCGGTCCTCGCGCTCACGGCCACGGCCACCGAGAAGGTGCGGAGTGCGATTCAGCGCTTCGTCGGAATGGATGAGCCTCGCATCGTCGCGAGCTCGCCCCACCGATCGAACCTGGCCTTCGATGTGCTCGCGTGTAGCGGCGGGGCGCGACACCGCGCCCTGGCGCGACTCGCCCTGCGCGTGCGCCGGCCGGGCATCATCTACTGCTCTACGACCCGCGAGGTCGACGAAATCTACGGGGTGCTGCAGCGCTTCGGCGTGCCCTCTCACCGCTACCACGGGAAGATGTCCTCGAGCGAGCGGAGCAAGAGCCAGGACGGGTTCATGCAGCGCGGGCGTCGCACGGTCATGGTGGCGACGAACGCCTTCGGACTGGGCATCGACAAGCCGGACATCCGCTATGTGATGCACTACCAGGCCCCCGCCTCGCTGGAGCAGTACGTCCAGGAGGCGGGGCGCGCCGGACGCGATGGCCGGCGGGCCAACTGCATCATGCTCTACTCACCCGAGGATCGCGCCATCCACGAGGCCCTGCTCTCCCGCAGTCGTGTCCGCCCCGAGCAGCTCTACAAGCTGGGAAGAGCCCTGGCCGCCTGGGCGACCGAGGAGAAGGTCCCGAGCCTCGAGTCCCTGGCCCTCTCCGCCGAGCTCGGCACCCGGACCACCGGAGCACTGCTGGCGCTGCTCGAGGAGGCCACGCTCGTCCGCTGGGACGCCACCGCGGTCTTCGTGGCCGTTCCAGCCGACGAGATCGAGGAACGCTCACGGGAACTCGCGGGGCAGTTCGAGACCCTTCGCACGCAGGACGCACGGCGGCTCGACGCCGTGGCGGCTTACGCCACGCTTGAGGACTGCCGGGCCTCCTTCCTCCGCCAGTACTTCGGGGAGAACGAGATCGACGGCTGCGGGATGTGCGACCGCTGCCGGGGACAGGACGACCGGCCCGAGAGCTTCTGGGAGCCTCTGGCCCCCCCCAAGGGGGGGCGCGACCGGGATCGCAAGCGCCGCTCGGCCCGGGGCAGAGGGAACCGTGGCGGCTCTCGGCGCAAGGAAGAGAAGCCGGCCAAGGAGGGCAAGAGCGGACGCCGGCGCGGACGGCGCCGAGGCTCGAGAGGACGGCGCGCACGGCGTTCTGCGCGTACCTCAGAGCCTGCAGTTCCCGACTCTCCCACCCGACCCACGACGCCCACCCCCAACTAAGAGCAGGCCTCTCCGGGTCGCGCAGCGAAGGCACCGAGAGCTGCGGTTCCGATGTGCATCCAAAGGATGCACAAACGACACCTAATGTGGCATGGAAGTACCAAAAAGAGGGCTCTCCGTGCCGGAGGTGACGGATCAGCCCTGCGAAACCTGGCACGCTGGTTGCTGGGAAGGAAGTAGATCTTTTTGTAGGGAGGATTTGCCGTAGTGCTCCGTTTCATCATCCTCGCGACCATCGCCTCCGTCGGACTGAGCCTTGCCTGCTCCCCTGCCATGGCGGAAGAGCCGCAGAAAGCGTCTCCCAAGACGACGATCGAGAAGGCCGAGAAGACCGTCGTCCCCTTGCCCACCACCACCCGCCGCGTGCGACTCTCCACTCGGGATCGCTGGCGGGGTGCCCCGTACCTGCGCAGCAGCGCCAACGGGACACTGAGAAGCCACGCGCTGGACGTGGCGCTCCCACCTGCCAACTCGGCCTTTCAGGGTGGAGCGAATCTCCAACCCGCCGGCGTCTTCGTCTCTGACGTGAACGGCGTGCGGAAGGAAGCTCTCGACAAGGCACTGCCCCCGGCGAACTCCGCGTTCGTGGGTGGAACCGTGAGCGGAGGTGTGGGTTTCTAGGCCACCCGGCCCGCCAGTTTTCAGCGCCCGGCGGCTGCTGCCGCCGGGCGTTTTTCATTTGCGCAAGACTGCCGCTCGGCTTCCCGCCGGGGCGGTCGCGAGCGCCGCTTCTGCGCTACGCCACCGTCCGCTCCCCTGAAATCGTTGACATCGCGCGCAAGGCATATATCATTCTATCCGAATATCCAGATGAATCCTCCTCCCCCTTGTGAATGATTCAGGAGAGAGCCATGAGTTCGGACCGCCTGGTCTTCAAGATCGCTGACATCCACCTCGCCGATCTCGGCCGCAGGGAGATCCGCCTGGCCGAGCACGAGATGCCGGGCCTGATGGCGCTTCGCCAGCGCTATTCCGGCGAGAAGCCGCTGCAAGGCGTAAAGATCATGGGAAGTCTGCACATGACCGTGCAGACCGCCGTGCTGATCGAGACGCTGACCGCCCTCGGCGCCGACGTTCGCTGGGCGAGCTGCAACATCTTCTCCACCCAGGATCCGGCCGCCGCCGCCGCGGTCGTGGGGACAGACGGCACCGAGAGCGATCCCAAGGGCGTCCCTGTATTCGCCTGGAAGGGCGAGACCCTGCCTGAGTACTGGTGGTGCACGGACACGGCCCTGGAGTGGCCCGATGGCTCCGGCCCGAACGCGATCGTGGACGACGGCGGCGACGCGACGCTTCTCCTCCACAAGGGCCTCGAGTTCGAGAGGGCCGAGAAGGTGCCGGACTTCAACCCCGAGACCGACTCCGAGGAGTACGGCGTCATCCTCGCTCTGCTGAAGGAGAAGCAGGAGAAGGACCCCGAGCGCTGGCATCGGCTGACCGCGAACGTGAGGGGCGTCTCGGAGGAGACGACCACGGGGGTCAACCGGCTCTACCAGATGCAGAGGAGCGGCACCCTTCTATTTCCGGCCATCAACGTCAACGACTCGGTCACCAAGAGTAAGTTCGACAACATCTACGGCTGCCGGCACTCCCTGCCGGATGGCCTGATGCGCGCTACGGACGTGATGCTCGGCGGCAAGGTGGCCGTGGTGGCCGGCTTCGGAGAGGTCGGCAAGGGCTGTGCACAATCGCTCCGCGGCCAGGGCTGCAGGGTAATCGTCACCGAGATCGATCCGATCTGCGCCCTCCAGGCAGCCATGGAAGGTTACGAGGTGAAGACGATGGACGAGGTCGTCGAGACCGCGGACATCTTCGTCACCGCCACGGGCAACTTCCAGGTCGTCACCGCCGATCAGATGTCCCGCATGAAGGACAAGGCCATCGTCGGAAACATCGGCCACTTCGACAATGAGATCGACATGGCCGGTCTCAAGAAGATCCCCGGCATCCGGCGCGAGAACATCAAGCCCCAATACGACGAGTGGATCTTCCCGGACGGCCACAGCGTGCTGGTTCTGGCCGAGGGCCGCCTGCTCAATCTCGGCTGCGCAACCGGGCACCCCAGCTTCGTGATGTCGGCCTCGTTCACCAACCAGGTGATGGCCCAGATCGAGCTCCACCAGAACTCCGAGAAGTACCAGAAGGAGGTCTACGTGCTCCCGAAGCATCTGGACGAGGAGGTGGCGCGCCTCCACCTGGACCAACTCGGCGTCTCGCTCACCACCCTCCGCCAGGACCAGGCCGAGTACCTGGGCGTCCCCGTGGAAGGTCCCTACAAGCCCGACCACTACCGGTACTAGCCGCCTGCCGACTTCGCGCGGTGGGGGGGCGGCTGATATGATCCCAGGAGGATGTACGCGAGACCCCTTCGCATCGCGCTGATCACTCCGCTGTTCGCGCTTCTCGCGACGACGGCAGTCGCCCGTCCCGCCTCGGCCATGCTGAGCTGCGGGGACATTTCGGATCTCATCACGATCTACTTCCAGAAGCACATCCGCTTTCACCAGCTCTCCGAGGAGATCCGGCATCGTACCATCGAGACCTACCTGCGGCGGATCGACCCCCAGAGGGTGCTGTTCCTCGAAGCGGACGTCGTGAAGCTCTACGACTCGCTGGAGAACATCTTCCACGAGACCGAGAAGAGCGATTGCAGCCGGCTCCGCGATCTGCAGCAGGAGATCGTCGCGTGCAATCGCGAGGTGGAAGGGTTCGTCCGCGGCTTCGTGGGCAGCGACGAGTATCAGCTGGACCCCACCGCGGAGCTGCACCTCGATCCCGACGACCGGGGTCACCCGAAGACCAAGGAGGAGCGCGACGCCCTGCTTCGCACCCTTGCCCATTTCGGCATCTCCAACTACCTCGGCACCGGTGCCGAACTCTCGGAGGCCAAGACGCGCCTCATCCACCGCTACGAGCTTCAGACCCGTCGGACCGCCGAGAAGCGACGCGAGGAGGTCTACGCGGAGTTCCTGGACGCCTTCGCGACCTCCCTGGATCCACACTCGAGCTATCTCTCCGCCGACGACGTCGAGGATTTCCAGATCCAGATGCAGCTCTCACTGGAGGGCATCGGCGTCGCGCTGACGGAGCGGGACGGATACGCGGTGGTCGAGCAGATCATTCCCGGCGGTGCCGCCGACCGCCTCAAGGTGCTGGAGCCGAAGGACAAGATCATCGCCGTCGCAGAGGAGGGTAAGCCTCCCGTCGACGTGATCGACATGGCGCTGCGGGACGTGGTGCGTCTGATCCGCGGCAAGAAGAGAACGCGCGTCCACCTGACCGTCCTGCGCCAGGGGGAGAAGACCGAGCGATTCCAGGTGGCGATCGAGAGGGACACCATCGACCTGAAACAGCAGGCGGCGAAGATCTCCTTCGAAACCGTGGTGGCGAATGATCAGAAGCTCAAGATCGCGGTGCTCGACCTTCCCTCCTTCTACGGCGATCGGGACCCTTCCAAACGCAAGGGCTCCCGCGACGTCGCCCGGCTGCTCCAGCAGGTGAGGGATGCGAAGGCCGACGGCCTGATCCTCGACCTCTCCCGCAACGGCGGCGGTCTGCTGGAAGACGCGGTGGCGATCTCCGGCTTCTTCATCGCCGAGGGGGGTATCGTCGCCGTCAAGGAGTCCGACGACAGAAACGGACGGGTGATGCGGGATCCGGACGACGGAATCCTCTTCGCGGGCCCGATGATCATCCTCATCTCCCGGTGGAGCGCCTCGGCTTCGGAGATCCTCGCCGGCGCGCTCAAGGACTACGGACGCGCGCTCGTCGTCGGCGACGATCACACCTTCGGAAAAGGCACGGTCCAGAGCGTCTTCCCGCTCCGGCCCGGCCTCGGCGCTCTCAAGATCACCACGGCGCTCTTCTTCCGCCCGGGAGGTGCCTCTACACAGAACAGCGGCGTCAGAGCGGACGTGGTGTTTCCCTCCATCTCGAATACGGACGCTTTTGGCGAGAAGCACAAGCGAAATTCCCTCTCCGCCCAGCAGATCCCTCCATTCCGCGGCAATGACGCCACCGCAGCCGACGAGAAGATGGAGTGGCAGCCGATCACTGGGGAGATGATCGCCGTGCTGGCAGGAAGGTCGAAGCGCCGGGTTCTGGAGGACGAGTACTTCCAGAAGATCGAAGAAGAGTTGGCGGAGCGGGAGAACGACGACGGAGTGGTCCGGCTCGCCGAAATCATCCGGAAGCGCGAGGAAGCCAACGGGCGAAGCGGAAGCTCCAAGGAGGGAGCAACCCGGACGGGCGAGGCGGGAAGCACCGAGGGGGATACGGCCGGAGTTGCCATTTCGACGGATCTGGAGGAGGACACCGATCCGTCTCCGCAGATCCGCGAAGCAGTCGAGATCCTGACGGACATGATCACGATGGGTCCGTGAGGAGGGCCCCTCTCACCGGGGGCATTCCGGCCGGAGCGGGTCGCCTTCGTTATCCTCCTCGGTACACCTGCGCGTCGCCTCCGTCGCAGGGTCCCGGGAAATGAATCCGAGCTACCGAAGCGAGATCAACCGCGACGTCCCCCCTGCCGCAGGGGGGGAGTTTCCCGCGCTCGCCCTCGGTGCGATCCCCGTGTCTCCGCCAGTCGTCCTGGCTCCCATGGCGGGGATCACCGACGCCCCCTTCCGATCGCTGTGCCGGGGCTTCGGAGCGGGGATGTGCGTGAGCGAGATGGTCACCGCCCGGGCCCTCCTCGAGGGCAGTCCACGCACGCGCAAGCTCGCCGACTTCGCTCCCGACGAGAGGCCCCGTAGCCTTCAGCTCTACGGCGTCGACCCCCACTACGTGGGTCAAGCCGTGGCCCGGCTCGTCGGCGAGGGCCACGTGGATCACATCGACCTCAACTTCGGATGCCCGGTCCCCAAGGTCACGAGAAAGGGCGGCGGGGCGGCGATTCCGCTCAGGCCCAGGCTGCTGCGCCGGATCGTTCGCGCGGCGGTGGCGCATGCCGGACCGGTGCCCGTGACCACCAAGTTCCGCATGGGAGTGAGCGACCAGCACCAGACCTACCTCGACACCGGCCGGATCGCCGAGGACGAGGGCTGTGCCGCGGTCGCGTTGCACGCGCGAACCGCTGCTCAGATGTACGCCGGCAAGGCGCGGTGGGAGGCCATCGCGGAGCTGAAGGCGGCGGTCAGATCGATCCCGGTCCTGGGAAACGGCGACGTCTGGGAGGCAGAGGATGCGCTGCGCATGATGCGGACCACCGGCTGCGACGGGGTCGTGGTGGGCCGCGGTTGCCTGGGGCGTCCGTGGTTGTTCCGCGACCTGGCCGACGTCTTCGCAGGACGCGAGCCGGAAGATCCCCCGAATCTCGGCGAGATCGCGGACGTCATGCTCGAGCACGCGGAGCGGCTCGCCGGCTGGTTCGGCGAGAACCCGGGGGTGCGCGCCTTTCGCAAGCACGCCACCTGGTACACCAAGGGGTTCCCCGGCAGCGCGCGCCTCAGGGCTCGGCTGACCCGCGTCCACACCCTCGCCGAACTCTCGGGGATCCTCGACGGCGTGAATCGTGAGGAGCCCTTTCCTGCCGCCGCCATGCGCCTTCCGCGAGGAAAGACCAGCGCGAGCCAGAGGGTCGTCCTGCCCGAGGGCTACCTCGACCACCCGGACGAACGGGGACGTTGTTGAATGTTCAACTTTTCGGACCGCCGAAAAGTTGAACATTCAACAACGTCCCCGTTGCTCGTGCCTACTCTTTCGCGCGGAGGGGAGTGGGCTTCCCGAAGAGCCATCCCTGACCGAAGGGGATCTGCAGCTTTCCCAGCATCTCGAGCTCTTCGAGGGTGTCGAGACCTTCGGCGATGATCTTGGCACCGATTCCACCGGCCACGGCGTGGAGCGCTTTCAGGATCGCCTGGCGAGCCGGATCCGTATCGACTCCCGTGATCAGGGCACGGTCGAGCTTGATGAAATCCGGCTCCAGCTCGATCACCGCCTGGAGACTCGCGTAGCCCGCTCCGGTGTCGTCCAGCGCGAAGCGAAAACCCAGCTTCCTGTACTCGTCCCGGATCTCCCGGAAGATCTCAAAATTGGCGATCGACTCCTTCTCCGAGATCTCGAACACCACGTCCGACGGACGGAGCTTGCTCTGCTCGAGGGTGCGGATCAGCGCCTCGGGGCGGAAGCTGGGATCGTGGATCGTGGTAGGGCGCACGTTCAGGAACAGCCTGGTGTCCGAAGGAAGTCCGATGGCGCCGGCGAGACCGCTCTTGCGGCACAGGCAGTCGAGCTCGAAGATGAAGGCCTCCTCCTCGGCCGTAACGAACAGGGCTTCCGGGGAGTGGAACTCGGTGCCGACGGGTCCCCTCGCCAGGGCCTCGTAGCCGAACACGGTCTTGGTGGCGACGTCGACGATGGGCTCGTACACCGAGGTCACCTCTCCCGCCATCACCATTCCGAGAAAGCTCCTGCGCCGCTGCCGCGCCCCGAGCTGCGTGTAGAGCTCAGCATCGCCACGGGCCTCCTCGAGCGCCTCCCGGAGCTGGGTCTCCGCACCGAAGTAGGGATTGCGCAATGCGGCGGAGCATCCGATGCCCAGGATCGGGACTTTTCGGAAGTACGGGTACACGGCTCCGTGACCGCGCTGCTCGATGACGCGCTGGAGGGCGCGAACCAAGCCGGGAAGCTCCGAACGGTAGAACTGGCCGTCGCGCTTGTCGCGGAACAACATGATCACGATCTCGTGACGCCCGGTCTCTCCGCTCGCGATCAATTCATCGCCGTCGAGCACCTCGTCGGCGGCGTCGCGCACCAGTCCGCCGAGAGAGTTCGCGGCGCGGGCGTAGGCGTCGTACCCGTATGAGCGCTCGATCCTCGCCAGCGGGGAGGCGTCGAGCAGCACCACTCCAAGGGCTCCCTTGCTATTGAAGCGCTGCACGATGGGCGGGATGGCCTCACCGAGGCGCGGCAGAACCGCTGGCCTGGTCTCCCGGGTCTTGTCCGTGATCCGATCGGGTGCCGCCGTCACGCCTCTCGCATCGGCGGGCCGGAGGACTTCATTGAGCCGCGGGTGCGGCTCCCCCGTGAAGAAAGCTCGGGGGGGGCGGCGCGCTTCGCTAAGATTGCCGGCCCATGGGATACCGGACGGTCAAGGTCGATCAGCCCGAGGAGGCCCTCGACACGCTCTCGAATCTGCTGGGGTTCCCGCTCCGCTAGCTCTCTTCCTCCCGCTCTCCCAGATACCCGAGTGCAGAATGGAGGACCTTGGCGTCGAGGAGCAGGTAGAGGTAGGCGGGGAAGGCGCGCTCGGCTGATGCGAACCCCATCTGCGCCGAGACCACCATCGTACCCGGCGGGGCGTGCGTCCCGAGAACGGTCGCGACCAGCGAGGTCTCCTCCAGAGTGGGATCCCCGAACTCCACCGGAGAGCCGTCCGCCCCGCCGAGCGATCCCAGCATTCCCCGCAGCAGGGCCCCTCCCATCGTCCGGAAGATGTCGAGGGGATTCTCTTCCACGCCGAGCGAACCGATCCACTCGAAGGCGTGGCGGGGCTCGAGAGAGATCAGCGAGGTCCCGACGACCTTCCCGTGGTGGCTGACGAGCACGGAGGCCATCGTCTCCTCGTCGCAGAAGACGGCTTGCGCGGGGAAGTCGGTCAGACCACATAGCGCCGCGCGGGAAACGGAGAGATCCCAAGGAAAAGACCCGGATCGGTCGAGGTCGGCAGCGGTCGAGGATGCAGCCTCCGCGATGGCGCTGCGCAAGGACTGGAGCCAGGAAGGGGAGATGGTCAAAGGGGAGGACCCTCCGGAGCGATTCCGGTCGTACGGGTGATTTGGCCCACAGTCTTATCGACAGCCAGCCCCGTCCAGCGGAGTAGAAAACAAACTATGTTTCATTATGCCACAGCCTCGGCGGAGGCAGGTGACATTTATCACTCAGCGAAACCAGCCGCCCTGCCGCTAACCCCTAGCGAGTTCCCACGGTTGGGGAAGAAAGAGTGTCCAAGCGCGAAACCCTGCTGCTGATCGATGTGGGCGCGAGCCTGATGGAGGCGCTTTCCCAGCGCCTCCGAGCGATCGGCTACCGGGTGCTCCGCACCAAGAACGTCGAACAGGGCTACGCGGCCTTGTCCGACCGCCGATTCACCATACGCGTCGCAGTGATCCCGCCGGATCTGCTGGTTCCCGATCTGGCTCGGGCCCTGGAGACCTTGCGCGCCCCGGCGGGCAAGACCGCGCTCCGCTTCCTCGCCACCGGGACGCAGCCCGATGCCAACGAGCGCCACCTACTGCGCCGCGCCGGAGTGGATCTCGCCCTGTGGGATCCTTTCGACGACCACACCCTGCAGTTCCAGGTCAATCGCGCCTCGGCCGAAGGCAAATCACCGCCCAGGAGGCGCCAGGCGGTGCGGGTTCCGAACAGCTGGCCCGTGCGCGTTGCGACGGGCAAGCGGGAGAAGCAGGCCAGGATCTACTCCGTCTCCGCCCAGGGGGCGTACCTGGCGACGCCCCGCCCGTCGCTTCCAAATGCGCTGATCCACTTCTCGTTGCCGCTTCCCTCAGGTGATCTGCGCCTCTCGGGGGAGGTGGTGATGACCAACGTCCCCGGGAACCTGGTGCGAGGGAATCTTCCCGTCGGGATGGGCGCGCGCTTCAAGGGGACGACCCGCGAGACCGAGCGGTCGATCCTCGCGTACACCGAGGAGCGCGCCCAGAAGTTGCTGGTGTAGGCAACGACGGGCGAAGACGAGCCTTCCCTGCGTGCGCGGCCGTGATCGCGTACTTTCTCTCGCCATGAGTGAGAACGCGATTGGCTACCAGCTGGAAGGGAGGGTCGCCGCGCTGCGTTTCGACGACGGCAAGGCGAACGCGCTCTCTCACGCAGCCATCGACGGACTGAACGCCGCACTGGATCGGGCCGAAAAGGAGGCTGGGGCAGTGCTTCTGGCGGGGAGGGCAGGCTGCTTTTCGGCGGGCTTCGACCTGCCCACGATGAAGGCTGGGCCGGATGCGGTGCGCAGCCTGGTCTCCGCCGGAGCCGAGCTGCTGCTGCGCGTGTACGAGGCACCGCTCCCGATCGTGATGGCCTGCAGCGGCCACGCCCTGGCCATGGGGGCGGTGCTCCTGCTCGGATCCGATTTCCGAATCGGCGCGGCAGGGGACTTCAAGATCGGACTCAACGAGGTCTCGATCCGAATGACCCTCCCGCTGTTCGCGGTGGAGATCGCCCGGGATCGCCTCTCGCGACGCCACTTCCACCGATCCGTGATCCAGGCGGAGATCTACCGGCCGGAGGGGGCCGTGGACGCCGGCTATCTGGACCGGATCGTCCCCACCGAGCGCCTCGCCGAGGAGGCCCTGGCCGAGGCGACGCGACTGGCCGGGCTCCCGCGAGGCGCCTTCAGCGAGACGAAGCGGAGAGCTCGGGGCGCGAGCGCCGAGCGGATCCGCCGCTCCCTGGCGGAGGAGATGGCCACCCTGGGCGGCGCCAGCTGAGGAGCCGGGGCAGCTCGGAGCGTCACCCCAGGAATCGAGGCGGGAGAGACCCGTGGCGCCGGAGAGGCAGCTCGGCAGCGAGCCCGCAGGCGAAGCGACGACGGTTCCCTGCCCGGGATGTGGTCGCGAGTACGACGCCAGCCTGTTCAGGTTCGGCCGGACGCGACACTGCACCTGCGGAACGCGGGTCGGCCCCACGCCGCGGCCGAGCGCCCCGGACCCCGGAAGGAATCCTCGCTTCTTCGCCGACGCGATGCTCGGGCGGCTGGCGCGCTGGCTGCGCATCCTGGGCTACGACACGAGCTACGAGGCGCATCTCGAGGACGCGGCGCTGGTGCGCAGGGCCATTCAGGAAGAGCGGGTGATCCTGACCCGCGACCGGGCGCTGCCGGAGGAGTTCCGAGTTCCGGCCCTGGTCCTGGTGGAGGCGGAAAGGCCAGCGGAGCAGCTGCGCGAGCTGGTGAGGCGTTTCCGGCTCGACACAGAGGGGCGCCTCTTCACGCGCTGCTCGCGCTGCAACGCCGGGCTCGAGTCGGTGCCTCGGAGCCAGATCGCCGAACGGGTCCCCGCGCGTATCCTCCGCGACCACGACCACTTCAAGCACTGCCCCGGATGCGGACGGGTCTACTGGGAGGGATCCCATGTGGACCGCATCCGCAGCGCCATCCGTCGCGCGCTCGCCCCCTGAGTAGCGCTAGCCTTCGCGGGGAGGTCTCTCGCAGATGGACGCTGCTCGAACCGTTCTGGCTTTCCTCTTCCTGGCATCACCGGCGCTGGCCGAAGGCGAAGCGCCGGATCCGTGGTTCGCTTCCGGACGCGCCGCGGTGGAGCGGGCGCGAGAGCGGGCACCCCGAGCGGGAACCGCGAAGAACGCGATCCTGTTCGTGGGGGATGGGATGGGCGTCTCCACCATCACTGCGGCCCGGATCCTCGAGGGGCAGCAGCGCGGCGAGAGCGGTGAGGAGAACCAGCTCAGCTTCGAGGCGCTCCCCCACCTCGCGCTCGCCAAGACCTACACCACCAACCAGCAGGTCTCCGATTCCGCCGGGACCATGACCGCCATGGCCTCTGGGGTAAAGACCAAGGCAGGGGTTCTCGGCGTGAGCGATCGCGTCCAGTTGGGAGACCACGAGAGCGTGGCCAGGAGCCGCGTCGCCACCATCCTGGAACAGGCCGAGGAGCGAGGGCTTTCGACGGGAATCGTCACCAACACGACGGTGACACACGCGACCCCCGCCGCCCTCTATGCCCACGCGCCGCACCGGACCTGGGAGAACGACACGCTGCTCTCGGACGCGGCGCGAAAGGTCGGTTTCCCCGACATCGCGCGGCAGTTGGTCGAGTTTTCCCACGGCGACGGAATCGAGGTGGTGCTGGGAGGCGGGCGCTCCAACTTCCTCCCGGCCAACGGCCGGGACCCCGAGGAGCCGGAGCGGACGGGGATTCGCTGGGACGAGCGCGATCTGACGGAGGAGTGGCGAGCGCGTTTCCCCAGGTCGGCGTTCGTCTGGAACCAGGAGCAGTTCGACGCCCTGGATCCGGCGAAGACCGATCACCTTCTGGGCCTCTTCGACCCCTCCCACATGGAGTTCGAGATCGACCGCAGCGGCGATGTCGGCGGCGAGCCGTCACTGTCGGAGATGACGGCAAAGGCCATCGAGATCCTGTCGCGAAATCCGCGGGGATTCTTCCTCATGGTGGAGGGCGGTCGCATCGACCACGGGCACCACGCCGGAAACGCGCTGCGAGCCCTCACCGAGACCATCGAGCTCTCCAACGCGGTCCGCACCACCATGGAGAAGACCCGCCCGGACGAGACCCTGATCGTCGTCACCGCGGACCACAGCCACCCCTTCACCATGGCGGGCTACCCCACCCGCGGAAACGACATCCTCGGGAAGGTGATCCCGAACGATCCGCGGGGCGAGCCGGCGAAAGCCCCCGCCAAGGATCAGCTGGGTCTGCCTTACACGACGCTCGGCTACCACAACGGTCCCGGCTACCCGGGCGCATCGGACTCACAGCCGGAAGGCGCCAAGCACTTGCCGCGAAAGGTCCAGGGCGTCACGGCCGGCCGGCCGGACCTAAGGGACATCGACACCGCCGACCCCGGCTACATCCAGGAGGCAGCCATCCCGCTCCACTACGGGACCCACGGCGGAGAGGACGTGACGATCCACGCAGGCGGACCGGGAGCCGCGCTCTTCGACGGCGTGCAGGAGCAGCACTTCATCTACCACGCGATGGTGGAGGCCCTGGGCTGGAACCGGGCAGCGACGAAATCGGAGTGAAGGCGCCCCGCCTGAGGTGCGCGTCACTCCTGCTGTGCGACGGGCGTGACCGGGCGGAGGGGGAGCCCGGCCTTCTCGTAGACCGCGTCGATCACCCGCATGTTGGCGATGGCGTCGAGGGCGTCGGTCGCCATGGGAGTGCCGTCGCGCAGCAGCTTCACGAAGGCCTCGAGCTGGTGGGTATAGGTCGAATCAGCGCCATCGGGGCGATGCGCGCCGCTCCCAAGATCCCGATGCGTACCTCGGGCCTCCCTTCCATGCGCGCGTCCTCCTCAGAACAGCTTCGGAGCGATGATGATCTCGGCCCGGTC
>Ga0255055_10000164_pt1 | contig 49697 bp, 40 predicted proteins | sample JV7_2_27_MG_FD_188633 | JGI IMG/M metagenome (GOLD analysis project Ga0255055, IMG submission 188633) | Seawater microbial communities from Jervis Inlet, British Columbia, Canada - JV7_2_27 | ecosystem: Environmental > Aquatic > Marine > Inlet | place: Canada: British Columbia | collected... | reverse complement strand
ACAAATTCGCTAAAATCGACCGCAATACCACCAGCAAGAAGGCCAAGAAAATAAAAATAAAAGCATCGACGGCCAAACCCATCAAACCTGTTGCGGCCCCCAAACAGGAAGAATTTAAGTTTATGAAGACCGGAAAAGGCTTCCAGCTGCCGTCAATTAATTTTCTGGAGGAGCCGGAATTCCGGATCGGTTCGGCGGATGATGAAAATTTACGGATGCAGTCCCAGCTGCTTGAAAAGAAGCTGGAGGATTTCGGTGTTCAGGGCAGGGTGGCCGAAGTCGCCCCCGGGCCGGTGATCACCACCTTTGAATATGAGCCGGCCCCCGGCGTGAAGATCAATAAAATTGTCAACCTGACAGATGATCTGGCACTGGCCATGCGCGCGACCAGTATCCGGATTGTGGCTCCGATTCCGGGCAAAGCAGTCATTGGAATCGAGGTTCCCAACACCAATCGTCAGATGGTCAGATTCAAAGAGGTCATCGCATCCAGTGCGTTTGAAAAGTCAAAATCGAAGCTGACCCTGTGCCTGGGCAAGGATATTGTCGGCAATCCGGTGGTTGCGCAATTGGAAAAAATGCCCCATCTGTTGATTGCCGGAGCCACCGGTACCGGTAAAAGCGTAGCCCTAAATGCAATGATATGCAGCCTGCTGTACAAATCCAAACCGGATGAAGTCAAAATTATTATGGTCGATCCCAAACGCATTGAACTTTCGAGCTACGATGGGATCCCCCATTTGATCACCCCGGTGGTCACCAATCCAAAGAAAGCCACCAACGCGCTTTTCTGGGCGGTGCGCGAAATGGAAAGACGTTACGAGCTGCTATCTGAAATGGGCGCCCGCAATATCAAACAATACAACAATAAGGCCGCCAAGGCCAAAAAGCCGGTTGATAAAGAACCGCCTGAAAATCTGCCTTATATCGTGATTGTTATTGATGAGCTGGCCGACCTGATGATGGTTGGATCCCGGGACGTTGAGGTGGCTTTAACCCGGCTGGCCCAGATGGCAAGAGCTGCCGGCATCCATCTGATTTTGGCCACCCAGCGGCCGTCCGTGGATGTACTGACCGGCATCATAAAAGCTAATTTCCCGACCCGTCTGACATTTCAAGTCTCTTCCAGAACCGATTCTCGAACCATTATCGATACCATTGGTGCGGAAAATCTGCTCGGTAGCGGGGACATGTTGTTTTTGCCGCCCGGCACCGCTAAATTGCAGCGTATTCACGGCGCCTACATTTCAGAAACCGAACTCAGCCAGATCAATGCATTTTTAAGGCACCAGGACAAACCGGACTATGATGAAGAAGTTACCGAAGTATCCGCGATCGAACCTGCCGAATCCGACGATGATGACTATGATGAACGCTATGATGATGCGGTGGCCCTCATCACCAAGACCGGGCAAGCTTCTATTTCCATGATTCAGCGCCATTTGCGAATCGGGTATAACCGTGCGGCCCGGATTATTGAAAAGATGGAAAAAGAGGGTATCGTCGGCCCTTCAGACGGCGCCAAGCCCCGAGATGTTCTCGTCACGAGTTATGATCGTAGGTCACAGGAGTGATGGCTGCGAGCCTATAATAAGTTTCAGAGGACAGAAGTCAGAAAACAGAGAACCGCAGATTAACGAATATCGAATGTCGAATATCGAAGGAAAAAAACTTCATCATTTCCGCCTCCGGCGGATTCGATATTTGATATTCATTCTACGTTTGAGCGTATTTGATAATCTTGTTTTTCAGTAAGCTGGAAAATCATGATAGGAGGGCATCCGAGTACGAGGACGAGGACGAGAACGACGAGGAGCACGATTCGGATTCATTTATCGTCCTCGTCCTCGTCCTCGTACTCGTCGTCGAAAATCGTAATATGAACATTGACGCCAAGCTACTCAGCAGTGTTAAAGGTTTTCTCGATGAAGATGAAGGCCGCTGTCTCTATGAGATTGCGCGTAAGGCCAGTCGCTTGGGACCCTGTCTGGAGATCGGCAGCTATTGCGGCAAATCAACGATCTATATCGCTGCTGCCTGCAAAATGAACAACAGCATCCTGTTTTCCATAGATCATCATCGCGGGTCTGAAGAACAACAACCCGGACAGGCTTATTTTGACCCCGGGCTTTTTGATCCTAAAACCGGCCGGCTGGATACCTTTCAAGAATTTCGCAAGACCCTTGAAAAAGCCGGCATTGAAGATACGGTCGTAGCGATGGTCTGCCGCTCGGAGGTAGCTGCGCGCCTCTGGGACACCCCCCTGAGCATGGTTTTTATCGATGGGGGTCATACGGCTGAAGCGGCGCTACAAGACTATGAGTGCTGGGCCCGACACATTTTAGCGGGGGGATATCTTCTGATCCATGATATCTTCAAAGACCCTGCCGCAGGCGGACAGGCACCCCACCAAGTTTATAATCTGGCGCGTTCATCCGGACAATTTGATCCCCTGTCCATGATAAAGACCCTGGGTGTACTTCAACGCAAAAAATAAACGGATCTATAACTCAAAAGAAGGTAGTCCATCGCGGGAGCTTTGAATTTTAATTAATTTTTGGGAATTGGAGTCCTGGAGTATTGGAGTAATGGATTAATGGCGAAAGGATTGATGTCTTTTTTTCAACACTCCAATACTCCATCACTCCAGTACTCCAGGACCGAGATTTTTTTTTAAGACAGCGGGCCCACGGGCTCAACGGGCTAAACATGGTAACCCTTTTCTTTTTTAAAATAAACCACCAGACTCTTCCCAAGAATCGGGTTCATCAATCTATCCATCCAGCGGACGAGTTTCGGTTTTTTCATGATATCCCAGGACAAAAAGCGATGGTAAAGGTTCACCAATGCGGCGTCTTCGCGATCGGGTCCCAGCAAACATTTTAGCCACCAATAGGGTGTGTGCAAGCTGTGCGCATAATGAAGCGCCCAGCGTTTAACGCCACAATTTTCCAGCAACGTAATGAGTTTCTTTCTTGTATATATCCGGATATGACCGTTATTTGAATTGTGGTAGTCTGATGAGAGCGCCCAGCAGATGCGCTCCGGTAAAAAACGCGGGACGCTCACCACGAGATTGTGACCCGTCTTTAAGACCCGGATGATTTCGCTTGCGGCGCGTTCGTCTTCGGGGATGTGCTCCAATACTTCGGAACAGATGACAAGATCAAAGAAATCGTCCTTAAACGGCAGACCGCTTGCATCCGCCATCGTCAGGCCCCAAATACCGCCTCCGTTTTCGTCCAGCTGGTCGTGAAATCTTAACCTGTCTTTGGCTTCGACGAGCGCTGCATGACTCAAATCCGCACCGATGCTGACTGCATTTTTGAACCCATAGGCGACACAGGTGTGCCGGCCTGATCCGCAGCCGATATCCAGGATCCGGCAGCCGGCTTTGATGTCTATCCTGTTAAAATCTACCGTGATCATAAATCGTGTCTCGATATGCCGCGACGGTTTTTTCGGCGGCTTTCAGCCACGTAAAATGTTGATGCACGCGCTGGTAGCCGGCACGTCCTAATTTTTGGGCCAACTGCGGTTGGTCCAGGATCGTCACAATAGCGTCGGCAAGGGCGTGATGGTCAGCCGGTGGCACCAGGATTCCGGCATCACCGACGACCTCGGGCAGTGCCCCGCCGGTGGTGCTGATCACCGGCACGGCGCATGCCATGGCTTCGCCCACCGGCAACCCAAATCCTTCATATACCGACGGTACAACCGCGGCTGCAGCCCTGGCATATTCGCGCACAAACTGGTGGTTGGCAATCCGACCGGTGAATGTGATTAGATTTTCGATGCCCAGCTTTTGAATTAGCTCCCGACTATATCCGTTTTTTTGAGGCGTTCCGACAACCGTGAGTTTGACCGCATGCGTTTGAGCGACCTTTGCAACCGCCCGCAGCAAGAAATAAAGTCCTTTTAAGGGCATATCGGCACTGTTGGTCACTATGAGCCGGTTTTTTTCCCGAAGGATTTCAGGAATCGGATAAAAAAGATCGGTGCGAATGCCGTTGGGTATGATTCTGAAGCGGTCCGGGGATATGTTAAAATCACGGCATATATCTCTACTGGCAATTTTTGATACGGTGATGATATGGGAAAGCCTTCTGGCGACGCGTTTTTGCATACCGATAAACGAATACCAGCGCCATTGCTGCATCTTTTTCCATATTGTCGGAGCAGAGCGAACGGCGATTTTTCGATCAACGGTGACGGGATGGTGAATGGTGGCAATGGTGGGCAGCCAATTTTTTATGGTCATCAAACCATATGACAGACCCTGGTTGTCGTGAACGATATCGTAATTATGGCGTTTGTTTTGCAGGAATTGACGGGCTCGCAATCCAAAGGTAAAGGGCTCCGGGAATCCCATGGTAGAAACCCCCAGCCACTCGATTAGATTGATGGGCCGCGAAAGCTCTTTTAAAGACGGCATCCTGAACAGATCATCCGGGTTGTACAGATCCAGAGATGGAAGCTGATAAAAGGGGATGTCATCATCAAGGTTCGGCTGCGGTGGACCGACAACGACCTCTACCCGATGCCCGAGATCTTTGAGTGCCCGGCTTAAATTTTTCAGATAAACACCCTGACCGCCGCAATGCGGGTTGCACCGGTAGCTTAAAAGGCAGATTCTGAGGGGGCGTGATGTGTATGTTGTCATTTTAGAATATTCGGTGTGCCTCGATTCCACATTTACTCCACTATGAAAACCGACATTGTATGAACCGATTCGTACTCGTCGTCGTCCTCGTCCTCGTCCTCGGTAGTTAATCCGATTATGCTCCATACGCTTGACTTCAGCGATTACGAGTATGAGGGTGAGTCCGAAAAACCTATTCGAGTACGAGAACGAGGACGAAAAATTTATCGCGATTCTCGCCCTCAGTCGGCGTGCTTCAAAATACCGTTTTCTGTCATGATTCTAAAAATAAGGCAATATCTATCGACAAATACGCTTGTGCCGGTGGCTAAAGTTTTTGCCCAAAGTGTCGATATCACATCTAACGGCTTTGACAGGCAACTATGATTGTAATCTTTTGAAATTATATCTAATTTAAAATAACAGGCTGCATCCGACTTCTGCATATTCTTGCCAATGGATAGTGAAAAAAAAGAAACCATTCTGTTTGTCGATGACGAAGAGAGTATTTTAAGCGTTTCCAGCGAATACTTTCAGCGCAAAGGCTACCAGACGCTCACAGCCAAAGATGGCCTTGAAGCACTTAATATTCTTGAACATAAAACCGTCGACTGTTGTTTTACCGACATTAATATGCCCCAAATGAACGGGCTCGAGCTTGCCGAAAAAATCAGAATAAACGACAATACCATGCCGGTGATTGTTATGACCGGCTATCCATCCCTGGAAAATACCATCCAGACCATAAAAAACGGCGTGGTTGATTTTCTGATCAAGCCTGTCAACTTAAAGCAGATGGAATTGAGCGTCCAGCGCGTGATTCAACAACGCAAACTATTTGTCGAAAATGTTCTCCTAAAAAAGGAAGTTGAAAGCCAAAGGCGCCTGGAGAAATTAAACCAGGAATTACTTTATAAAGTTGAAGAACTTAATATTCTTAACGAAATAATGAGTAAATTTGCCACCATCAGTTCCAGCACCGATGTGTTCAAACGGGCTGTTGACATGGCCCTGGAGATTGGCCATGCAGATCTGACCCACTTTTATGTGATCAATGAAGCCGTCCAGGAACCGGTTAAAGTGTCCTCATCATCAACTGAATCTGCTGGTTCCGCTGCTTCCCCGAATTGGAAAACCGCTTATGCAGATGTGCGGACGCCGGCTGCTGCGGCCTTGAAACCCTTAAGATCCACATTGATAATGGAAGTCGTCTCGGATCAGATTCCGCTATTGATTTCTGAAAACACCGGAAGCAACGGTTTGCCGGCTGAAATCAACTCGGCCATGATTGTGCCTTTAAAAATACGGGATAAGGTTTTTGGCGTGATCACCGCCATCGTTAATCAAGGGCAAAAGCGCTTTGCCGAAAAAGATCTTTATTATCTTTCATTTTTAGCGCAAAGCGCAGCGCAAGCCATTGAAAACCTGGCGCTTTATGAAAATATATATGAAAATCTTTTTGCGACCCTTTACGCCTTTGTAAAAGCGGTGGAAGCCAGGGACTTATATACCCAGCAACATTCCAGCCGGGTTACAGGACTGTCATTGATTTTAGGTCAGCACCTCGGTTGCTCGAAAGAGGAACTGGATATTCTCAATTTTGCAGGTCAGCTGCATGACATTGGCAAAATCGGAATCCGGGATGACATCCTCCTAAAACCGGGTAAGTTGACCGACGATGAATTTGAAAAAATCAAGGATCATCCGGTCATCGGAGCCAATATTCTCGAGCAGCTGGGTTTATGGGAAAAAGAAAGGCAAATTATTCTCTGCCACCACGAACGTGTGGACGGCACCGGTTATCCCGATGGTATCAAGCAACAGAATATCCCGTTTTTAGCCCGCATTTTATCCGTGGCCGATGTCTATGATGCCATGGCTTCCGACCGCGCCTACCGCAAAAAAATGGAAGACCCGGTCATTATTAAAATAATCAACGAAGGCGACGGTTCCCAGTTTGATCCGGATGTGGTCGCGGCTTTCAATCAAGCCTATAAGGCCGGCAAAATCACCCATTATATGGAGACCGGTGATATTAAATGATGTCGGTTCCAAGCCCCGATCTACCTTTTTAAAAAATTCCCCATATAACCAAAGCAATTCTGAACCAGTGCATCTGAAATGTTGACGATTAAGGCTCAGCAAGACATTATCCAGGGAGCCTCCTTATTGAAAGTGGAAATATAACATCCTTGACTATTGAGTAACATTCATATAGATTTTCAACAGTTACTTCAAAGTCGACTCTATATCGACGATTTCAAAATTAACCCGGGGGCTTTGAAATGAATTCCTATCTGGAAAAACCTTCTTTGATCCCATATTTAAAGCCTACCGATGCTATGTTTTATTTGAAATTGTCCATGACCGCAAATACGAGTCCTTATCGCAAAACGTCTGGTTTCCCATTTCTCATTGTGAGTGACACGGATCCACTTGCATTAATTATGGAGGCGACGGTTTTAAGCGATGCCGGAGCGAACATCAAACCCGTTTTTCTTCTAACTCAGAAAGACGAATATCATGTGGTTAAGGATGAGATATATCCGGTTACGAATCATGACATAGATCGTGCCTGGCAACACTTATTTACTTTTCTGAAAGCCCGGAATGAAAATGATGCGATCTTTCTTTTTAAGGATCAACTCGGCGACGAAGGCACGCTTTTGCCCTGGTCGCCTTTATTTTTTTGTCAACACCGCAAGGAATTTTTCCAGCCACCCTGCCCCACGTGCGGGTTTCCACTAGAGCTGACCCGTGATGATGACCTGTTGTCCGGTTTAGGCCTGCAACCCTATTCAATCTCACTCAAACGATACCTGTTTTGTGCGCACTGTTACGATACACGCGGTGAATCAAATTTTTATGTGCGCGGGTTGACTCCGTCAGATCCGGCAATTTTAGGGGATCTACAGGATCTTATCGGTGGGTTCGACCAATTGGTGCAGGATGCAAACTCGAATGCTAGCATACCATGTCTTAAATGTGACGGTTTCAAGCAATGTTATGAAACAGACGAGTTGGCTACGACAAGAATCGTTCCCATTTCCTTTTATCCCTTTTATATGATAGCCCTGCCTGCTCCCTCGCTGCATTTTCTCGATCTTTTACCGTTACTGGCCGGAGCTGACGTTGATGAGCAGGCAAGCCGTCTTAGCGCAGAAGGTCAGCGGGGTCGGCTGAAATATTTGACGACCTTTGGAAAGAGCACTTCGCGCAAAACCCACTTTTTCTTTAATAAGGATGAAAATTTTTTCCTGGAGGTTCTGTATTTAAAGCTTTCACTGCTGGGAGAACTATCCCAAATCATTTTTTCCGGTCTGAACACCTTCAAATACCCGGACCTGGGAATATCCATAGATCGGATTTGGGCCCAAGTGGCCGGACAATGCGACATGCTGCCCCAGTATTGGAATTTTAAATTGCAGCTGCTGGGTATCGGGCTTGACACTGCTCCGACGCCGTCTCTCTCGAAACTGCCGCCGGCCTATGGGCTCTATTTTCTCGGATCCGTGTGGTTTTATGTGCTCTTGGTAAACGCGAAGCAGGATGTTGCGGAGGTTTACTACGAAGTTGCCAAGGCTGTTGATAAGATTTGCACACAGGACAATCCTGTTTCTGAAAACCTTCTGGAACATCTCCCGCCAGCAGTTTTTTCTCCCCAGAATATTTTTTGGCATCCGAATCAACAGACCGTCCATTCCGGTTGGGCAACGCTGTGGGAGGGGGCCCTAAATCTTGGATTTTTATTGCTCAGGCATGGCATGGGTCCGACATCCAAATGGTCGGAAACCGAATTTTGGCAAAAATTCGAGGATCTCAGAGATACGACAAAAAATACGCTCTTTGCTACAGAAGCGCAAGTTGCAAGGTCCTCAACGGTGGACGACAAAGAGGCGATTCACGACATCCTCATAAAGATCGGCTCGAAGTGGCGCGGCGACCTTGAGGCCAAATTGAGCACATCGGAGAAGGGCGCCGGGGACGTGCCTGCACAAAAATCGGAAATTGCTCAAGAGATTGCCGGCATTTCCGAAGACTTACTGACCAAAGAGACGGTCATACTGTCACCGCAGAATTTCGGCGAGAAAAAGCGCTCTGATGATGAACTCGATGAAACGATTTTATTAAAACCGCAAGATGTTGCCCAGGCGGAAACATCGGATTCTGCTTCTCAAGTTGAAAAAGATCTGCCTGAAACGGTTATTTTAGCTCGCGATGTTTCTGAAACACAAAGGTCTACTCCTGAAGAACCCCGGGGAGATGATATTCCGGAAACGGTCATCATTTCAGCGCGGGAATCTGTGCCTGCGCAAAGGAATACCGATCCGAAACACTCGGCGATAGAGGACAGCCCGGAACCAACAAAAAAAGGCCCTTCAAAGAAATCTAAAAAGCAGCGGTTTGAGAAAAAACCGGCCCAAATGAAAAGCAACGACGATGAAATACCTGAGACGGTGATCATTGACACCAAGAAACTTAAAAACAAGCAATAAAATCATGGCCGAACACCTCAACCTGGATAAACTGGCGGACGAAATCAGGCAGATCTACATATCCGACCGGGTGCAGGCTGAAAATCTGGTCGAACAATTTCTCGAAAATACCCTCGGCGACATTTCAGATGACGACAAGTTGGGAGTGATCGATAAACTCACAGGAAAATTTGAAGTAGATGGAACCTTACCACTAGGGAAGCTAAATTTAGATCAGGAAGTTGTCGCCCAGATCTTTTCGTTCCTTTTGGGAAGAACCGTTTCGCAAGCCGAACTCTCATCCGGCGAACTTTTGCAGCGGCTGGCCGACTCCCTGAACACGATATTCGACATGTTAAACCAGCTGGTGAGCGTCATCAACATGGCGTTTTTGGGTCAAGGCCAGGGAGCGGAAACGATTCGGCAGGTGATCGGATTTCATCTTGAAAACGACGATCACACAAGATCTCTTGAAAGCTATCTCGGCCAAATTACCAAGGCGTTTTTGACGGCCCAACAGGCATTTAAATATGCTGCCGAAAAAAAAATGAAGGAAATTCTGATGGAACTGGAACCGGATCGGATTGCCGCTTCCGCCCGCGGCGGGATAAAACTCGGTAGCCTGCGCAAGGCGAAACATTTTGAGCTGTATGCCCAAAAATATAAGGTATTCAAAAAGTGGGTGGATTCCGGCCGGTACATCGAAGAGCTCTTGCGGGAGTTTGAAAATAATTGTCAACAAATATTTTTACAGGAAGGAGGCGGATAAGTGAGAAAGGTAATCTCTTCGTTGAGTTGGTTGGCATCGATTATTCTGATGTGGTCCTGTGCGGCCCAACAGCTTCCACCACCTGAATCGGAATATGAGAAAGACGCCATTAAAATCAATGTGAAGGCCGATCCTCAGTTGAATCTCAGTGACGGCAAACCCCATACCCTTCTGGTTTGTGTCTATCAGCTCAATGACCCCAATGGGTTCAACCAGCTTGCCGGCGATCAGGAAGGGCTTTATCGATTGTTGGAATGCGACCTTTTTGATACCAGTGTGGAGGGGGCCAAAAAATTAATTGTTCAACCCGGTCAAAATACCACCTTCAATTTGGACCGAACCCAGGGGGCGCGCTATGTGGCCGTCGCGGCCGGATATTACCAGATTGAAAGGGAACGGGTCTTACGCCTGTACGAAATCCCGGTGGTCATCGAGACAAAAGGGCTTATCCGGCGTAGCAAACGAAAAAAACTGGATTTCCTGGAAGTCGATCTGGAATTGGGATCTCAACAAATCCAATAAGCGAAAAGGCATCTCATTATGGCGCGACCACTTTTCTGGCATCAAGGCTTATTTTTACAGCCCCAGCACTTGCAGCTGGCGGATTTGCACATGCAATCCCTGATGACCCCTGTCTACAGGTATCTCTGCCCGCATCCCTGGGGCGTCGGGGAGGCAGAAATCCAGACCGCTGCACTGGATAACCGTAGCTTTAATTTGCTGAGCGGCAATTTCATATTCGCGGATATGACCTATGTCTCTGTGCCGGACAACGGGATTATCGAAGCCCGTTCGTTTGACGAAGCCTGGGTGGAAGGTGGCCGGCCGTTTGCCGTATATATCGGCATAAAAAAATGGAATGATAGCGGGGAAAATGTCACGGTGACATCGCATTTATCCAACCTTGGTAACGTCAATACGCGGTTTGTCACAGCGGTTGACCCCGAAGAAATTCAGGATTTACACCACAACGGGCCTCCGGCGAAGGTTCAGCGGCTTTACCATCTGGTGAAGATTTTCTGGGAGACGGAAAAAGATCAACTCGGAGAATATGATCTTATTCAGGTAGCGCAGCTGGAAAGGATGAGCGAGGGGATTGTCCTTTCGGAAAAATTCGTCCCTCCGGTAATAACGGTTAAAAGTTCGGATCTCCTGTTGCGGCTGATATTAGATATTAGAAATCAAATCGAATCCCGTGGCCGCCAGCTCGAATCTTTTAAACGAGAACGGGGGATTCATACGGCCGAATTCAGCGCCAGGGATACGATCTATTTACTGGCGCTCAGATCTCTCAACCGTTACATTCCATTCCTGGAGCACATATTGGGCGCCAGTCACGCCCATCCCTGGAATGTATATGGAACCCTGAGACAGATTGTCGGTGAACTTTCCGCGTTTTCGGAAAAGTTCAATGTCCTGGGCGAGGTGGCGGATGACAGCCGGAGTGTTCCGGATTATGACCACCGCAGCATCTGGGATTGTTTTTCCAGGGCCGCTGCTACGATAACGCAACTGCTGGACGAGATAACGGCGGGGCCCGAGTATGCCTTTCAACTGTTGTACGACGGAACCTACTATGCTGCCGAGTTGGCACCCGATATATTTGAAGGCCGCAATCGCTTTTATTTGGTTTTTAAAACAGAGGCGGACCCCCAGTTCTTGCTGGAGTCCTTAGAGGGTATCTCAAAATTGAGTTCAAAAGAATCATTACCATTGCTGATCGCCCGGGCGCTTCCAGGCGTCAAGATGGCGCATCTTTCAGATCCGCCCCAGGAGTTGCCGCGCAGAGCGGGCGCCATTTATTGCCAGATTGATCATCACAGCGACCAGTGGTCGCAGGTCCAACAGGGTCGCAATATTGCCCTGCACTGGGATACAGCTCCGGAAGATCTAAAAGTTGAACTCATGGTTGTGGGGAGATCATAGCCATGCGAATCGTCGATTGCTGTATAGAACTTTTGACTTATGTGGCTTATTTCCAGAAAACCGTCAATGCGAGGCAGCCTGCTTTCGAGCAGGTCAAGGCGGATATCGATCGTCTTGCCTCGCAGGCCGATGCCTATTTGCAGAGCAAAGGCATACCCAAAGAAGATGCCGATCATGCCAGGTTTGCCATTTTTGCCTGGATCGATGAAGTGATTCTGAGCTCTGCATGGAATCAGAAAGAGCAATGGCAGCGGCAACAACTTCAGCGAACTCACTTTCAGACCACCGATGCCGGTGAGCTTTTTTTTGAGCGTTTAAATACGCTCGGCCCTCATCAGAATAATGTAAGGGAGATTTATTACCTGTGTCTTGCCATGGGATTTAGCGGGCGATATATCCATGAGGGTGATGATTTTCTTTTGGAGCAATTAAAGACGTCCAATTTAAAAGTTCTGACGGGCAGCTCTGTCGGGCTGCCTGCCCTCGACAAAGGCGAACTGTTTGCCGAAGCCTACCCCCGGCAACCGGTTCAGGTCAAACCCCAACAGCGTGAGCGGAGTCTTTCACCGATTATCCTGTTGGGTGTTGCGTCTCCGGTTGTGCTGTATGTGGCGTTGTTTCTGATTTATCGGTTTATTCTCAATAACATCAGTGAGAATCTCTTGAGCACGGTGCTGTAAATGAAGCAAGTGATATGGAAACTGATTAAATCTTTTGGGATCACGGTGGTGATCCTGGCACTTGTCATGCTGGTATTCGGTCTGGTGGCGAGTCTCGGGTGGGCCTGGTGGGTGGGTGTTTTCATTCTTTTGGGACTATTGGGGCTGGTCCTCGGCTTCGTGCTGCTGAGAAAAGTTTTTATTCGGCGACGTGAGCGGCGCTTCGTACAGCAGGTCATTGAGCAAGATGACGCCTACCGCACCACTCTCGGTGATAAAGATAAAGAGGGCGCCAAGGAACTGCAGGAAAAGTGGAAGCAGGCCATGGCGGCGCTGAGGCGGTCTCACCTCAAGAAATACGGCAATCCGCTGTACGTTCTGCCATGGTATCTGGTTATCGGCGAAAGCGGTTCGGGCAAGACAACTGCGATTCAAAGTGCGGGGCTGTCTTCCCCATTTGCAGAGGTCAGCCGGACGTCCGGAATCTCCGGAACCCGGAACTGCGATTGGTGGTTTTTTGAACAGGCCATTGTCCTGGACACCGCCGGCAGGTATGCCATTCCTGTTGATGACGGTCGGGATAAGGACGAATGGCAGAAGTTTCTTGGGCTGCTGGCAAAGTTCAGAAAGAAAGAGCCCATCAATGGGCTGGTCGTAACCATTGCGGCCGATAAACTGGCATCCGTCGGTCCGGACGAACTGGAGGAAGACGGCCGCAATATCCGCCGGCGGGTTGATGAGCTGATGCGCGTGCTGGGAGCCAAATTCCCGGTCTATGTGTTGGTCACCAAGTGTGATTTGGTTCAGGGAATGACGAGCTTCTGCGATTTGCTTCCCGAAGAAACACTGGCTCAGGCCATGGGCACCATGAACGAGGATGTGTCAACCGATGTCGAAAACTTCACGAAAAATTCCGTCCAATCCCTCGTGGAACGATTGCGAGAACTGCGACTGCTCCTTTTTCATAAATCCCGATCGAAAGCCGTCGATCCCGGCCTTCTTCTTTTCCCGGATGAGTTCGAGCGTCTGAAACCCGGGCTGAAGTCTTTTATGAAGGGCGCTTTTCAGGAAACGCCCTACCAGGAAAAGCCCATTATAAGAGGATTGTTTTTCAGCAGCGGGAAACAGGAAGGCAGTCCCTATTCCCATTTTTTAAAAGAGCTCGGACTGATCGAAGAACGAGACGTCTTGCCCGGAACCAGCAAGGGATTTTTCCTGCATGACTTCTTTTCGCGAATTCTGCCGGCCGACAGAGGCTTGTTTGCCCCCACCCAGCGTACGCTGGAGTGGGGCAGGCTGACCCAAAATCTCGGCTTGGCGGCTTGGCTGGCGGTAGCCATTGCAATTTGCGGGTTACTGAGTTTTTCGTTTGCTAAAAATATGATGATCATGAAGGCGGTTTCAAAGGCGCTTTCAAAACCGGTCGTTTTTCAGAACGAAATCGTCGCCGATGTCATCAGCATGGATCAGTTTCGTCAGACCATACTCAAAGTGGAGGAGCAGAATCGCGGGTGGTGGATTCCCCGCTTTGGATTATCTGAGAGCCTAAAAGTCGAACATGAACTTAAAACCGAATACTGCAAACAGTTTTACGACGGGCTCTTAAGGAATAATAATCGGGAAATGACCGAAAAAATAACCCAATTTTCAGCGGCGACACCCGCAGAGGTTATCGGCGTCCATGTTGCCCAATTGGTCCGGCGTATTAATCTTTTGGGCGCCCGGTTGGAAAATGAAGAATTGGCATCCCTCAGCTCAAGGCCCCAGCCGTCCTATGAACGCACATTGCAGGCAATCGGCCAAGAGGTCATTCCAGAAGTCGGCCAGAAACTCACCGACTTATATCTCTATTACATTTTTTGGCGTGAGGATACCAACATTTTGAATCAGGAGATGAATGAACTGCGAATGTTGTTACGGCATATCCTGATGATTGAAAACGCCAATTTGAATTGGATGGTCACATGGATAAATCTTGATTCGGGTCTTTCCCATCTTAGCATGCAGGATTTTTGGAGCGGAAGTCTGACCGCTGCCGACGAGCGCAAAATTGTATCGGCGTTTACCTTTGCGGGCAATACCAAGATCGATTCTTTTCTAAAAGAGATCGAATCCGCCCTGATTGAACCCATGATCATTGCAGGCAAGAAACTGGAATTTCAAACATGGTACCGGAATGCATATTTTACCGCCTGGTTTGACTTTGGGCTCGCATTTTCCAATGGGATCCAACGGCTCAAGGACAAAGCGGAATGGCGCCAATCGGCCGCATTGATGGGTACCGAACATAATCCCTATTTCGATTTGATGGATCGTATCACCAAAGAGATGGCGCCATTTTCTATGAGCCCGGAGCTTCCGTCATGGCTCAAGCTAGCATACGATTTCAAGGCTACAAACCTTAAGGCCGAACAGCTTTTAGAGAAAAAAGGAAAAAAAGCCGGGATCATTAAAAAAGCAACCAAGAAAGTGCAATCCAAGCTTGCTAAACTTGAGAGGAAAACCGGAGTCGATGTCGGCGACCTGGAATCACGGCTGATTGCAGCTCAGGCATTGCGGGATTATCAGAACGCGCTGGCGGAAATAGCACCGGTATCCGCTTCGCGCGAAACGGCCTACCAGACGGCGGCGGCCATCTATAACGATGACCCGGCCACGAGCCAAACCCCTTTTTTTGCCGGACGGAGAGCCCTGGAGCAGCTCAGGCCGGCCATGACCGAGCCCGGTCCGGATCAGGAACTATTCTGGAAGCTGGTGCAGGGGCCTCTAGATTATTTTCTGGTATTTGTATCCAGAGAAGCCGCATGCGAGTTGCAGAAAATCTGGGAAAGAGACGTTCTTTTAGAGGTACAGGGGGTCTCCGATAGAAATGAACTCATTAAACTTCTTTTGGGTCAGAACGGTTACGCCAAGAAATTTGTCAAAGAACCTGCTAAACCGTTTGTTGCCAGCAGCCTTAAAAAAGGTTTCTATGATAAAGAGATCATGGGCCAAAGGGTTCCTTTTGACAAGTACTTTTTTTCCTTTTTAAACAAAGGATCCCGATCGGTGAAACCGGTCCAGGCCAGTTACACGGTTACCATAAAGGGCGAACCGACCGGCGCCAACAAAGAAGCATCCGTAATACCTCACGCTACGGAGCTGGAGATGCAATGCTCCGATAAAACCCTGAAACTGGTGAATCAGAATTACCCGATTCGGAAACGCTTTAAATGGTCGCCGCAAGACTGCGGCATTGTTATATTCAGGATCAAAATCGCTAACCTGGTATTGACCAAGAAATACGGCGGGAATCTGGCATTTGCGAAGTTTTTGAACGATTTTCAAAAAGGTGCCCGCACCTTTTATCTCAGTGAATTCCCCAACGAAGCTGCTGATCTCAAACGGATGGGGATACGATACATCAAAGCCAAGTACCAATTTGCAGGTCACAGGCCGGCTCTCGGACTCTTGCGTACCGGCCCCGGAAGAGTACCGGAGGAAATTGCAGCGTGCTGGGATCAATAAAGCTGAAGCGTTCCTGGGAATGGTCCGCCATGGGAAAACATCCCACCGTGATGGACTATTTTCAGCTGGGCTCCAGTGCACCCTTAGTAAATGCTTTTGCGGCCTGGGTCGAGAATGGATACCAAAAACTGGTCTCCAGGAACCGCAAAAGGCCGCCGTTTTGCTCGTGGCGCTTCTGGGCAAAAGGCGTGCAAAAAGGATATATCGCCTGCGGTGTCGGGCGTGACAGCAGTGACTGCGCGGGTCGGCCTTATCCGCTCATGATTATGGGGACGGGAACACTTGCGGGATGGGAAGAAAACTGGGATCTTTTGCCCCTTGTATTTGCAGAGACCTGGAGGCAGATCGAATATATCACTTCCAGACATTTTGCGGATTTAACGCAACTGGAAACCGATATCGGGCGGGTCAAACTACCATCCCGGGAATGGTCGGCATTTGCCGACAGCCGCTTGAAAGGCGACAAACACGATAATAGCGCTGAAGAAAATATGATGTCACAGCGGCGCCGTGAAATTGAAAAGGACGCCGGCGCACTATTAGCGACCAAGGAACTTATCGTATCCATCGACACTGATCAGGGCTGCGATTCGCTGACAATGGCATGGTTTTGGCTGTGTTTGTTAAAGTCTCGCATCGATATCGTTCCCAATGCCGTGTTTTTGGGTGGGATTCCTGAAAAAGCCTACCTGGCGATATTCAACCGATCGCTGAATTCCGGCGATTTTGTGAGGCTTTGGTCTGTTTCCGATGCAGATTAATTTGTATTTTTGAAACCACTTCTAAAGCATTGCGTAGAAATAAACCAATGGAAATTCGTTCTCTGGGAAAAGAACCGATTCAACCGGATCGACCTGCCGGGTCGGATGTCCGCTATGAGCCCGAATACGAACAGCTGCAGGCCGAGATTGATAAGCTTTCATCGCCTTCGGCATCCGGCGGCATCGACTGGCAAAAAGTGAACGATCTGGCTGTTTCCATCCTCGAGAGAAAAGGCAAGGATCTTTTGGTGGTCAGCTACCTGGCCGTAAGCCAGATTCACATGCGTCGGATTGAGGGGTTGGCTGACGGGTTGCAGGTCCTCCACGATCTTATTGAGCACTACTGGGATGACCTGTTCCCGCCCCAAAAACGCATGCGGGGCCGATTGGCTGCCATCGAGTGGTGGATCGAAAAGACCGAAATGGCCCTGAAAGAAATAACGTCCCAACCGGTTGCTGCGGAAAAAGTGGGCGCCATCAATCATACCCTGACACAAATTGATTCCTTGCTGGCTCAACATTTGCCGGAGCCACCGCTGCTGAGGCCGATACAGCGGGTATTAGAAGAGTTTCCATCCGTATCCCAAGGACAGTCGGAGCCTGAACCCGCTTCAGCGGCTGAACCACCTCAACCCCAGCCGTCGCCGGCGCTCAAGCCGGAAACACCACCTGAACCCCCCAAAACTGCTGCGCCGTCCAATGAACCGCAGGAGCTCACCGCCGAATCTGATGCCCAAAAGTTCATCACCAAAGGTATGCAGAAAGTCCGGCAGGCCGCCGCCTTTTTGTTGGAACATAATTCCACGAACGCCATGGCGTATCGCTACCGGCGAACTGCGGCCTGGTCGCTGGTGTCGGCACCACCGCCGGAATCCAACGGGCAAACCCGGATTCCGCCGCCAGCGCCTCAGGTTCGTCAAGCATTGCTGGATCTCAGAGAAAGCGGAAACTGGAATGCCCTGATTATGTCTGCCGAACAGCGGCTGTCCCAATTCATCTTCTGGTTTGATCTGAATCGCTTTTCAGCCGAAGCCCTTGCCCATCTGGGCAATGGTTATCAAAACGCTTACGAAGCGGTGTGCCAGGAAACCGCTTTTTTTAATTTTCGCTTTCCGACCCTTGCCGAACTCAGTTTTTCGGACGGCTGCCCATTTGCGGATCCGGAAACCCGGCAGTGGCTGAATGATATTGCTATCGGGGCCGATTCGGCTGCAGAAGCCGGGGTTGCAATGTCTGAACCCGCCAATGCTGCCGATGAAACAGATCATATGGCCAATACGTTGGCAAAGGCCCGCGGCCTGGCAAAGAAGAAGAAGCTGCCGGAAGCCGTTCGGTTGTTTCAGACCGAATTGAAAAATTGTGATTCGCAGCAAGAAACCCTCATGTGGCGGTCGGCGATGTGCCGGATATTGATCGGGTCAAAGCGGACGGACATGGCGCTGCCGCATCTTGAACTGATATTAAAGGATATTGAAACCTATCGACTTGAAAACTGGGACCCTCAATTGGCCTTGGAGGGACTCAAGCTGGTATGGGCCGGATACAGCAATCATACCGATAAACAAGTCAAACGCGACGCCCAAGCCGTATTGAGCCAAATCGCCAAACTCGATCCGAGCGAGGCGCTGAACCTCAGCAAGCCAAAAGGATAGTATGTTTGAAAATTTGCACATTTTTTTATTAATCTAAAACATAAGGGGGTAGTCATGGCAAAAGAAGGATCTGTTGCCCCAAAGGAGAGGGTAAACATTTTGTATCGGCCCGCCACGGGAGATGCCAAAGAAGAAGTCGAACTTCCGCTGAAGCTATTGGTTATGGGTGATTTCACGCTTCGCGCAGATGATCGTATGGTCGAGGAGCGCGAGCCGATCAATATCGACAAGGATAATTTTAACGAAGTATTAAAGGCTCAAAACCTCAAACTTGATGTAACGATTCCCAACAAGCTTTCCGAAGATCCTGAGGAAGAGATGAGCCTTGCATTGAAATTTGAATCGTTAGCAGATTTCGGGCCGGAAGCCATTGTCAAAAATACACCCGAGCTCAATAAACTTCTCGAGCTCAGGGAGGCACTGACTTCCTTGAAGGGACCCATGAGCAATCGTCCGGAGTTTCGTAAGAAAATTCAGGAACTGATCAAGGATGAAGCCGCCCGGGAACAACTTTTAAAAGAGTTGAAACTTGAAGAATAAGAAAGGGGGATTACATGGCCGAAGAACGAGAACAAGAGAAGCCTGTTTCCGTAGAGGAAAAAACAGCTGAGGCTCCCTCTCTGCTCGATGATATTGTTACCGCCACCAGGCTCAAGCCTAAAGATGAAGGTTACTCTCTGGCCAAAAAGGGCGTGGAAGCCCTGGTGTCCCAACTCGTCGAGCCGGGCCGCAAGGTAGACAAAGTTTCCAAAGCGCTGGTCGACGAGATGATCGCAGAAATCGACCAGAAGCTCAGCCTCCAGGTGGATGCCGTCTTACATCATGCGGAATTACAGAAACTGGAATCTGCCTGGCGGGGATTAAAATATCTGGTGGACAAGACCGATTTCCGGGAAAACATACGGCTGGAGCTGCTCAACGTGAAGAAAGAAGATCTCCTGGAAGATTTCGAGGATTCACCGGAAGTCACCAAATCCGGACTTTACAAAACGGTGTATACAGCGGAGTACGGCCAGTTTGGCGGCAAACCTTACGGGAACATTATAGCCAACTATGAGTTTGGCCCCGGACCCCAGGATGTCAAGCTTTTGCAACATATTGCCAGTGTGTCGGCCATGGCACACGCGCCATTTATTGCTGCGGCCGGGTCTGAATTTTTCGGACTGGATAACTTTAAGGGTATTCCTAATCTGAAAGATTTAAAATCTATTTTTGAAGGCCCCCAGTACATCAAATGGCAATCCTTCCGGGAGTCCGAGGATGCGCGTTACGTATCCCTGACCCTGCCGCGCTTTCTGCTGCGCCTGCCTTACGGCTCCGGAACCAAGCCCGTGAAGGTTTTTAATTACGAAGAAAATGTTTCCGCGTCGCACGAGCATTACCTGTGGGGCAATAGCGCCTTTACCTTCGCGACGCGGTTGACGGACAGTTTCGCAAAATACCGCTGGTGCACCAATATCATCGGGCCGCAGGGAGGTGGTGCCGTCGAAGACCTGCCGGTACATCAATTTGAATCCATGGGGGCTGTTCAGACAAAAATCCCCACCGAGGTGCTGATCTCGGATCGCCGGGAATTCGAACTGGCCGAGGAGGGGTTTATTTCCCTGGCCATGCGCAAAGGCAGCGACAATGCCTGTTTCTTTTCGGCCAACTCGGTTCAGAAGCCCAAATATTTCGGAATCAGTGCGGAAGGCAAGGAAGCCGAGCTCAACTTCAAACTGGGGACCCAAATGCCGTACATGTTTGTGGCCAACCGGCTGGCCCATTATTTAAAGGTCCTCCAAAGGGAAAATATCGGCAGCTGGAAAGAGAGAACCGATTTGGACCGGGAGCTGAACGCCTGGATTCGTCAGTACATTGCCGATCAGGACAATCCAAGTGCCGAGACCCGAAGCCGGCGGCCGCTGCGGCAGGCGCAGATAACGGTTGAAGACGTCGAAGGTGAGCCGGGCTGGTACCGGGTCGGGATGAAAGTCAGGCCTCATTTCAAATACATGGGAGCCTATTTTACGCTTTCCCTTGTCGGCAAGCTGGATAAAGAATAATTTTAAAATTGGAAAAGGAGGTATGCTATGCCAACCCCCGCTTATTTGTCTATCGAAGGCTCAACCCAGGGCAATATCACCGAAGGGGCATTTACGGAAGACAGCGTCGGGAATATTTACCAGGAAGGTCACGAAAACGAAATTCTGGTGGAAGCCTTCAGCCACACGGTCACCGTTCCCACGGATCCCCAGAGTGGGCAACCTACGGGACAGCGTGTCCATCAACCCCTGACAATTACCAAGGTGTTCGACAAATCCTCCCCAATGCTCTATAAGGCACTCACCACAGGCGAGCGACTGCCCAAATGCGAGATCAAATGGTACCGCACGAGCAAGACGGGAACCCAGGAGCATTATTTTACAATTCGATTGGAAGACGCGATCATCACCAATATAACAGGTCGGATGCCCAACTGCCAGGATCCGAATCAGGCCCATTTCACGCAATTGGAGGATGTCTCGTTCAGCTACCGCAAAATCGCCTGGACCCATGAGATCGCTGCAACCTCCGGAGAGGACGATTGGCGAGCCCCGGGCAGATAGTAGATGGGTTCTAAATTAACAATCAAATAATTTTAGCCCTTTATGAAATCATGCGCGAAGAGAGATTGACCGAGCGTATCCGCTCGTGGAACAAAGCGCCCGACCGGCGCGACGGGCCGGACCCGAAGCGAATGGTCGCTTCCATCATCCGGCACCTGGAGCGGATTCTGAACACCCGCCGGGGCAGTGCTCAGATTGGCGAGGATTACGGTATCCCCGATGTTACCGATTTAACGTCCGGGCTTCCAGACACTTTAAGAGATTTAGAGCGGATGATCCGAAATACGATCCAAAAGTATGAACCTCGCTTAAAGGCGGTGCGCGTCAAGTTTATTTCCCAGGACGACAACATGCTGGCGGTCAGTTTTCAGATCGTCGCCCGCTTAATCCTGGAGGAGGAAAAGGACCCCGTGGTATTCGAGAGCTCTATGGACTCCGACGGTAAAGTCACGATCAGGGGATAGTGAAAAACCGACGGATAACCCTCCGCAAACACAGGACGTCATAGACTTATGTTCAACCATTACTTCCAACAGGAGCTGGACAATTTAAAGGAGTTGGGCACGGACTTTTCTAAAGCCCACCCGGCAGTGGCACCCATGTTGAGCGGCCACTCCTCCGACCCGGATGTGGATCGCCTTCTGGAAGGGGTGGCTTTTCTGACTGCTCTGTTGAGACAGAAGCTGGATGATGAATTTCCGGAGATCATCCACGAGCTGGTCCGGCTCATCTGGCCGCACTATTTGCGCCCACTGCCGTCTGCTTCCATAGTCGCCTTTACGCCCAAGCCCATTCTGAAACAGGCCATGACCATCCCGGCCGGCACCCAGGTGGCTTCAACGCCGGTGGAAGGCACCTCTTGCGTGTTTCAGACCTGTTATCCGGTGGAAGTTCACCCGCTAAAGCTGCTGGAGGCCTCCTTTGTGGAGACTTCGGGACAACCACCGGCAATCCAGCTGTTGCTGGAGCTCAGCGGCCTCAACCTTGAAGACTGGCAGCCGCAGGCGCTGCGCTTTTACCTTGCAGGAGATTTCCCGGCCGCATCCGACCTTTATCTTTTATTGAGGCGTTACCTGACGCGCATCTTGATCGGCGCCGCGGACAACGACAGCATGGTGGCGCTTCCCCCCGAGAGCTTAAAACCCATTGGGTTTGGGCCGGACGAAGGCATCATTCCGTATCCCGCCCAATCGTTTCCAGGCTACCGGTCGATTCAGGAATATTTTATGCTGCCGGAAAAATTCCTGTTTCTGGATCTCGTGGGATGGGACCAGTGGAAGGGCAGGGGCAGGGAGCACCGGTTTGAAGTCCGATTCGAGCTGAACCAGGCCCCGGCGGCTCCGCTCCGCATCAAAACCGGCGATTTTGTCCTGGGCGCCACACCGGTTATCAATATTTTCCCTTTCGATGCCGACCCGATTCGTCTGGATCACCGCAGAACTGAATACCGGGTGAGCTCTTCCGGAAATAAGGATGCCCATTACGAGGTATACGCCGTCGAGAATGTGATCGGTTTTGTCCAGGGGACTGCCGAGGAGCGGGTCTATGCACCCTTCGAGCTGTACAACCCGGACCCCAATGGCGCTCTCGTTTATCAGCTAAAAACCCGCAATTCGCCGGTACGCCCGGGTTTCGATGTTTACCTGTCGGTCGCCTATCCTCCGGAGTCCGGGCCGCCGGTTGCAGAAACCTTGTCGATCGAACTTCTGTGCACCAACGGCTTTCTGCCCGAAGAGATCCGCACCGGAGACATCGCTGTGCCTACCAGCAGTACCCCGGAACAGGTGGAGTTTAAAAATTTACTTCCGCCCACGAGCAACATTTTGCCTCCCCTGGGAACCGATCTTCTATGGCGCCTGATTTCCCATCTATCTTTGAACTACGCTTCGCTCTCGAATACGGAAAATCTGCAGGCCCTGCTAAACCTGTATTTATTTAAAGATCCCAGAAAACCGGAGGTATTTCTGGCCAACCAGAAGCGCGTGGCCGGCATCCAGAGCATCGACTCCGGGGGATCGGACCGCCTGGTGTCCGGGATTATGATGCGGGGTCGCGATATAGGGCTGGAAGCTCAGCACGATCATTTTGCCAGCCCGGGGGATCTGTTCCTGTTCGGCAGCATCCTCGACCATTTTTTAGGGTGTTACGCATCCATCAACACCTTTACCCGGCTCACATTACGCGAAGTTACGACAGGGGAGACGTATCTATGGCCGGCAAGGCTGGGGGATCACCCCCTCATCTAAATCCCGATCCAAAAGCAGGCCTGAAGCTTGAGCTTCTGAAGGAGGGGCATGCCTTTTCTTTCTTTCAAGTCATGCGCTTGTTGCGCTTTTTCGCCCGGCAATCATCCGGGGCTCCAAAATCGTCCTCCGATCTCAGTCAAAAGATTCGAATAAAGCCCAACCTTTCCCTGGCGTTTCCCGCTTCAGACGTTGAACGTATCGAAGAGTTAGGCGATCGTGATGACTCGCAGTTTTTAATTACCGTCAATTTTTTAGGACTTTACGGATCCGCATCGCCCTTGCCGACATTTTACACGGAGGACCTCATTGACGAAGCGGCCGAAGATGAATCCGTCTCCAGGGATTTCATTGATATCATCAATCAGCGCCTTTTTGCCCTGCTCTTTGAATGCTGGGGCAAATATCAGCAATATCTGCAGGTCGTTGAACACGAAAGTTCCGCGTATATCGACAGGCTGTTTTGTCTTCTCGGCCTGGGCGATAAAACGCTCCGAAAAGAAATAGTAGAACCGAGCCGGCTGCTGCGCTACATCGGGCTCTTTACGCAATTTCCCCACTCCGCACTGGGTCTGAAAACCCTATTAGGTGATGCCTTCGGCGCAACACCCGTGGAAGTGATCCCCTGTGTCGAGCGCGTTGCCAAAATACCGCAAAGCCAAACTTTGCACCTGGGCGTATCCGGCTGCCGGCTGGGTGCCGACACCTATCTCGGCGATGAACTGCCCGACCGTATGGGCAAATTCCGTATCCGGCTCGGTCCCCTGACGGGAACCGACTTTAAGCGCTTTTCACCGGGCAGCGAGGATTTTGAGCGGCTTGCGTTTCTGACTGACCTGTACTTCGTTGAGCCGCTGGAATACGATGTGGAGCTGATTCTCGCCGGGAGTGAGGCCCAGACCGTTTGCCTGGGGGATCCTATGCGGGCCTCCCTCGGCGTGGACAGCTGGATTTTTTCGACTCCCGAGCTGGGAGAGGTGCGGGCGGTTTTCAGCCCATAACATCCTACGTCTAAGGGGAGGTAATCCCATGGTTTCAGTTGACATCAAATCACTTTTGGGCCGTCTGAATCCTTACTGCACCCGCAGCCTGGAAGCCGCCGCCGGGTTGTGCGTTTCCCGCACCCATTATGAAGTCGCGGTGGAACACATGCTCGCCAAGATGCTGGAGGATCCCCAGTCCGATATACCCTTGATCCTGCGCCACTTTGACGTCGATGCCGGCCGGGTTCAGAAAGCGGTGGAGCAGTCCCTGGAGGAGTTTAAAACCGGCAACGCCGCCAAACCCGTGTTTTCACCTATACTGATGGAGTGGTTTCAGGAAGCCTGGCTGCTGGCCTCCGTGGATTTGAGTGAGAACCGGCTGCGATCCGGGGCCCTCATGCTGGCGTTTTTGAACCGCTCCTTGCAATTTTCCTCCGGCGGTTACGTGGATCTTCTCAGCGCCATTAGCCGGGATGCGCTGCTGGCCCAATTCTGGGACATCCTCAAAAACTCGACGGAAAAGACCGCCGCTCGCGTCGAACCGGCAGAAGCGGCAGGAGCACCCGCCGAAGGCACTGCGCTGGCACAATTTTGTGTGGATTTTACCGACAAAGCGGCTGCCGGTGAAATCGATCCGGTCTTCGGTCGCAACCGGGAAATCCGCCAGATGGTGGACATCTTGGCCCGGCGCCGCAAGAACAATCCTATTGTGGTGGGGGAGGCCGGTGTCGGAAAAACCGCGGTGGTGGAGGGTCTGGCGCTGAGGGTGGTGGAGGGTGACGTACCGGACCTTTTGCGCGACGTGTCCATCCTCAGTCTGGACATGGGCCTGCTTCAGGCCGGTGCCGGGATGAAGGGGGAGTTTGAAAATCGTCTCAGGTCGGTGATTAATGAAATCAAGGCATCGGAAAAACCCATCATCCTTTTTATCGATGAAGCCCACACCCTGATCGGAGCGGGCGGAACCGCCGGCGGCAGCGATGCTGCCAATTTGCTGAAACCTGCTCTGGCGCGCGGGGAACTGCGTACTGTGGCCGCCACCACCTGGTCGGAGTACAAAAAGTACTTTGAAAAGGATGCCGCCCTGGCCCGCCGCTTCCAGCTGGTCAAACTGGATGAGCCATCCGAGGAAACCGCTGTGCTGATTTTGCGGGGCCTGAAAAGCAAATATGAAGAGGCCCATCACGTGATCGTTCGTGACGACGCCATCGAAGCGGCCGCGGCCCTTTCCAGCCGTTACATCTCGGGCCGGCAGCTGCCCGATAAGGCCGTGGACCTGCTGGACACCGCTGCAGCCCGGGTGAAAGTGCTGCTGACCGCCAAACCCGACGTGATCGAGGACAAAGAGCGCACCATCCAGGCCCTGGAGCGGGAGAAAAAGGCCCTGGAACGAGACCAGCTTCACGGCATCGAAATCGATTCGGATCGATATAAGGAGATCGAAGCCGATCTGGCAAAGCTCGATAAGGGGCTCACCGAGCTCAAGGAGCGCTGGTTGAAGGAACAGGCGCTGGTGCATGAAGTTATCGAGCTAAGACAGTCTTTCTACGAGTTGAAAAGTGGGCAAGGCGTAGACCCGGGCCAGGAAAAGGCGCTCAAGGATCAGATCGACAAGGCCGCCGGGGAATTGCAAGCGCTCCAGGGCGACTCAGCGCTGGTAAAGATTGAAGTCGATCCGGACATCGTCTCAAAAGTGGTCTCCGACTGGACCGGCATTCCGTTGGGCAAGGTCATGCGGGACGAGGCGCTCAACATCATCAAGCTGGAGAAAAACCTCAAGCAGCGCATCAAGGGTCAGGATGAGGCCGTGGGCGTGATCGCCCAGGTGATCAAATCCGCCAAGGCCGGGATCAAAGACCCCGGTCAGCCCCTGGGCGTCTTTTTGCTGGTGGGTCCCAGCGGTGTGGGCAAGACCGAAACCGGATTGGCCATCGCCGATCTGCTGTTCGGTGGGGAGAACTTCATGGTCACCGTCAACATGAGCGAATTCCAGGAAAAACACACGGTCAGCCGCTTGATCGGGTCTCCCCCGGGTTACGTCGGTTACGGCGAAGGCGGGGTGCTGACCGAAGGCGTGCGCCAGCGACCTTACTCCGTAGTTCTGATCGACGAGGTGGAAAAAGGCCACCTGGAGGTGATGAATCTGTTTTACCAGGTATTCGACAAGGGCCTGCTGGCCGACGGAGAGGGCCGCGCTATTGATTTCAAAAACACGGTGATCTTTTTGACCAGCAACCTGGCCACCGACGTGATCACCGAGCTTTGCGGGGGTGACGAAATACCATCTCTTGAAACGGTCAGCACCGCCATCCGGCCGATTTTGAGCAACCACTTCAAGCCGGCGCTTCTGGCGCGCATGACGGTGGTACCTTATTTCACCCTGTTGCCGGATATTCTCAAAGACATCGTGATCCTCAAGATGAGCAAGCTGGTCAAACGCCTATCCGAGACCCACAAAATGAAGCTTGTTTATTCAGACAAAGTGGTGGACCAGATCGCCGCCCGCTGCACGGAGGTGGAGACCGGGGCCCGCAACATCGACTACATCATGACTGGAAGCGTCATGCCCCGCATGTCACAGGAAATCCTGTCTCGCATGGGCGAAGGGGCCATGCCGACAGAGGCTCGCCTGGATATGACCAAAGACGGTATCTTTAATATCAGTTTCAAAGGAGGATAAAAATGGCTATAGATGACACAAAGCGATTTAATTTTGTTTCCGGTGGGTTGCCGGAAGATACCTTTTCAATGGTTAAATTCAAAGGCACGGAAGGCATTTCCAGACTGTATGAATTCGACGTCACGCTGGCCGCTGACGATCCTGATATTGATCTTAAAGAAGTCCTGCAAAATCCGGCCACTCTGACGATCCAGGGAAGTGATCAAGCGTTCCCGATTCACGGGATTTTGGCTCAGTTTGAGCAGCTTCATGAAGTCAAAGGGCACTATTTTTACCGGGCATTGCTGGCGCCCAGGCTGTGGCAGGCCGACCTTTATCACGAAAACCAGCTCTTTTTGGATAAATCCGTCCCGGATATCATCGCGGAAATATTGCGACAGACCGGTTTGAGCACCAAGGACTATGAGCTGAAGCTGACAAAAAAATACCACCCGTGGGAGTACATCTGCCAGTTTCGGGAAACCGACTTTGATTTCATCTCCCGCTGGATGGAACGGGAGGGCATCTATTATTTTTTTGAGCAAGGGGAACAAAACGAAAAGCTCATTATCACAGACAATTCAACCGCGCATAAGGACATTGCGGGCGTGACCACCGTTCCTTATTCTCCCCCTTCGGGCCTGGCTCCCGAAGAAGAGGCGATCAAAGCATTTTTTTGCCGGCAAAAAAGGCTGCCCAATAAGGTCATATTAAACGATTACAACTATCGTAAGCCTTCCCTGGAGCTCAAAGCGGACACGGTTGTGGATACAAAAGGGCGAGGGAATGTCTATTTCTACGGGGAGCATTTCAAGACACCTGAAGAGGGCCGTACCCTGGCAAACGTCAGGGCTGAGGAGATTCGATGCCGCGAGAACCTTTTTCACGGAGAAGGCACGCAGCCGGCTTTGTGTCCCGGTTTTATCTTTGAAATCGCCGATCATTACCGCGAGAGCTACAACCAGAAATACCTGATTGCCGAAATCGAACACCAGGGAGGTCAGACGAGTGCTTTCATGACCGGTACCGGCGACGAGTTGACTGAAGGAGAACAACAGCCCACCTACATCAACGCCTTTACGGCCATCCCGGCCGGTGTGCAGTTTCGCCCCGAGCGCAATACAACCAAGCCACGATTTTACGGGACCATGAACGCCAAGGTGGACGCTGCCGGTATCGGCCAGTACGCTGAAATTGACGACGAGGGACGCTACAAAGTGAAGTTGCCCTTCGACCAGAACGGCAATAATGGAGGCAAGGCCTCACGCTGGGTGCGCATGGTGCAACCTTATGCAGGCGCCGACCACGGCATGCACTTTCCGTTGCACAAGGGCACCGAGGTCCTTTTGACCTTTGTCGACGGGGATCCGGACCGCCCCATTATCGCGGGGGCCGTGCCGAATGCGGAGACCAAGAGTGTGGTGACCAGTCTAAATTCTACCCGAAACACGATCCGGTCTGCCGGCGGCAATATGCTGGAAATGCAGGATATGGCGGGGATGGAAAGAGTATTGCTTTCGACTCCCCACGAGGACAGTTACCTGCACCTGGGCGCACCCAACAGCCCGAAAGATCCGGTCGTACTGAACACGAAAGGAGCGGTGAGGGTTCAAGCCGGCAAACGCCTGAAGATGAAAGTCGGTCAGAGTGGTGACAAGTTCAATTACGAAGAAACAATTGAACCCACAGGCAAACTCACTGAAAATATATGCCAGGGAAAGTATGAACAAACGATTGAGAATACGGGTGATCTCACTGAAAAAGTCGAAGGTAATAAGACCGAAACTGTAAAGAAGGATTATAGCGGGACGTTTGAAGGTAATAAAACCGAAACTGTAAAGAAGGATTATAGCGGGACGTTTGAAAGTAATAAAACCGAAACTGTAAAGAAGGATTATACGGGTACGATTGAAGGCAATAAAACCGAAACCATAAACGGTGACAGAAATATAACTGTTCAAGGCAAGAGAATAACAAATGTTCATGATGATGATGTGGAATTTAATGCTGGAGCAAAGGCCGAGTTTAATGCTGGAGCAAAAGCCGAGTTTCATGCTGGAGCAAAAAGTGAAATACAAGCAGCGGAAAGCTTCGAACTTTTTGTAGGGGCAAAACAGGAAGTTTCTCTTGCTGCAGCGCTTGAAATTTTTATAGGATTGAAATTAGAAATGACTTTGGCACTAATTGTCGAAATTGCCGCTAGCGCAACGTTCAAGATAGGTTGGGCACCTGAGTTTGAATTGAAAAACGGGCACTTTCGGAGTGAGGATTGGATTTTCGAGAATAATGCTGTTGAACTTGTAAAAGGTAATATTAAAATGCAAGATGCGCTTCTCACTTTAGTTGGCTAGTTTCGATTTATCCGTACTTTAATGTTTCTTGCAAATTAAAATGAAAATAGTAAAACCCCTAAAACAAAGCCTGTTATACAAAACTTTTGAAGCCGACAGATCATTCTATCTGTGTACTGCGGTGATAAGTTTTTTCTCCTTTGAATCCTCGCCAGCACTGCTCTCAGATCCTGATCTCTGGAAATTCGTGAGCCCTGAGCTTGGCAAGGATGCCATGCTGGACATGTGCATGCCAAAGCCCAGGGGCGAGGTCCTTGTGACGGGGCGATGTTGCGCTTCAAAGGAAAAGGCTTCTGCAGGAGAGGTTTCTCTTAAAACTGGTCCAATAGATAAAACCCTCTATGTCTTTGGTAACAGATTCTGGAAAAAAACAGTAGGAATGGTTGGGACCATTTCAGATCCTGAACCCTTTGAAGAAATGGAAATCTCCTATGAGAATGCCTTTGGAGGGGCTGAGTACAAGAAAAATCCACTTGGAAAAGGGTTTGGGAGCATCGTCAGTACGACAGGAGCTAAAATCCACCCGCTTCCCAATATTGAAAATCCTGATGAATTGATCGGGTCTCCAAAAGACAGGCCTGATCCCGCAGGGTTTGGCCCCATAGATCTGTCCTGGCCCCAGCGTATGGAAAAAGTCGGTACCTATGATGAAAAATGGCTTGAAGAGCTGTTCCCGGGGCTTGCCGCTGACATGGATCCCACATATTTTAATGTGGCACCGGAAGACCAGTGGATTGACGGATTTTTCAATGGTGATGAGTCCTTTGAGATAAGAGGCATGCACCCTGAAAAGAAAATATTGAGTTCAAGACTTCCCGGAATAAAGTCGCGCTGCTTTATCAACCAGAAGACAAAAGAGGGCGAAACTTTTAAAGAGCTCAAAACAAGCCTTGACACGGTCTGGATCTTTCCCCACGCAGAAAAAGGAGTCATTATATGGCGGGGGGTCGCTGAAATTCAGACGGATGATGCAGAAGATATCCTGCACATGCTTGTTGCATATGAAAGCATAAATGATGAACCAAAACCGTTTGAGCATTACAGAGAGGCATTATTGAAACGCCTGGATGAAGAAAAAGGCGCCCTTTTCATGCTCGATGAAAAGGACCTTATCCCTCCCAATGAAAAATCGGGTATTACCGCCCTGATGGAAGATGCAGGCAAAGAAGAAAGTGCCCTTTCAAAAAACATAAAGAAGAAAGCTGAAAGAGAAAAGGAGAAGGCCGAACAGAAGAAGCAGGAAGCCATGAAAAAAATGGAGGAGATGTGTGAGAAACACGGTCTTGACCCTTCAACGGTCATGCCCCCTCCACAGCCTCCCCCACCCAAGGCACCTGAAATCGACCCCAACAACATGGATCCTGAAGAAATAATGCGGTTCATGAAGGAGGCTGAGGCAGATGCCATGGCAAGGAAGGAAAAGGCAATGGCAGATGCCATGGCAAAAAAGGCACAGGCGGAAAAGAAGATAAAGGAGATCTGCGACAAGCAGGGCCTTGATTTTGATAAAATGATGGCAAAAATACAGGCTCAGAAGCCAAAGCGGCCCGTGGTTTCTGCAGATGATACGATTGAGAAGCTGAAAAAAGCAAAGGCGACTGTTGAAAAGCAGGTGAAAATGGCCTGCGCAAAACTCGGTATCGATTATGATACGGCAGTTGCCCAGGCAAAAGAGCAACCCGGAGAAAAGAAGTTTCCGATGATTGAAGCAATTGAAAATATGAAAACGATCGACCCGGATGATCCTGAGATGCTTGAGAAGCTGAAACTTGCAGAGGAAAAATCCAAAGAAGCATATATTAAGACGGCCCATCATCTTCCAAAGCCCGAACCGCTTCCCTCTGAAGAGGCAGACAGTCTGAAGCAGGAGTTTCTCGCCGTGTATGCCCGGGGGCAGTCCTTTGAGGGAAAGGATTTCGCGGGTGTTGATCTAGGCGGGCTGGATCTCAAAGACGCGGAGCTTCGCGGTATCTATCTTGAGGGCGCAAACCTGTCAGGGGCCGATCTAACCGGTGCCGATTTGTCAGGGGCCGTACTTGCATGGGCGGATCTGACAGGCGCAAACCTGAACAGCACAAAGATGCACGGAACCTGCCTGGGCAGTACGGATCTTACCAGCGCTGTAGTGAAGAATGCAGACCTGACCGAAGCTGTCCTTTCAAAGAGCAAACTGATTGGAACGGATTTCAGCGGCGCAACCCTTGACAAGGCTGAGCTGATGGAGGCGTCCTTTGATAATACAAACCTTTCAAACACAAGCCTGAAAGAGGCAAACATACTGGAGATCGATTTTTCAGGTGTTGATTTTTCCAATGCTGATCTTGCCGGTACAAACTTTATCAAGCCGAAGCTGGACGGTGTTAATTTTTCAGGTGCCAAGGCGGATGGTGTGAATTTTATCGAGGCGTCCTGCGAAAAAGCGGTCTTCAAAAATGCCGATCTTACCAACGCCCGCTTTCCCCAGAACGCAAATCTTAAAGGCGCCGACTTTAGCGGTGCGGTGCTCGACAATGCAAACCTGATGGAAGCAGATCTTACAGGAGCATCGTTTGTTAAGACCAGCCTGAACAATGCCAATTTGATGAAGTCAAACCTTGAAAATGCTGATCTTACGGGTATTGTGGCGAAAAAAGCAAATTTCATCAAAGCTGATCTGAGTGATGCAAAAATGATCGGCGCGAACCTGATGGAGGCCAATCTCAAGAGCGCAACGCTGGTGAGGACCGATTTCAGGATGGCCAATCTATACGGTGCTGAAGTCATGCGGGCGATTGTGGGGGAGACCGATTTCAGGGGTGCAAACCTTAAGATGACTAAAATTTCCGATTGGAGGCCGGGTGACAAGGGAAGAACTGACAAATAATATCAAAGAAGGCGAGATAATAGAAAAGGCCGACCTTTCGGGTATGGACCTTTCCGGCGCCGATTTAGCGGGGGGCATTTTTGAGAATGTGTCATTTGCGAATGCCAAGCTGGCAGGCGCCGTTCTAAAAGAGTCCATATTCAATGAATCGGATTTCAGTGGCGCCGACATGACCGGTGTCGGCATGTCCGATGCGATCATGAACAAGCCGAGGCTTCCCAACGTCAGCCTTACAGGTGCTGATATGACCAAGGCCACCCTGATGGAGGCTGACCTTTCCGGGGCGGATCTGTCCGGGGCCAACTTTTTTCATACAAATGTTATTGATGCAGACCTTTCCGGTACACTTTTAAAGGACGCAAACCTTGAGCACACGGTTCTTAAGGGTGCGGTATTGCCGGACGCTGATTTTTCCGGCGCCAATATGCGCAGAACGTTTTTGATGGAAGCAGACCTTACAAAGACAATCTTAACCAACGCCAGGTTTGATCTTACTTTCATGATGAGCTGCAATCTGTCCGGACTGGATTTGAAGGAGATGCATTTTGTCCTGACCCAGTTCCAGAAATCGAACCTGTCCGGGGTTGATTTCAGCGGATCAGATCTGACCCAGGTGAACTTCACGGAATCAGATCTGTCCAAAGCCAGGCTTGACAGAGCGACAGCCGGCTATGCCATATTTACCAAAACGAAAATGACCGCAGCCAGTCTGAAAGGGGCCATGCTGAAATATACCAACTTTCAGGAGGCGGAGCTCAACCAGGCTGACTTTACAGGGGCCGACCTCGAGCAGGCCATCTTTGAAAAAGCTGTCTGTAAGGCAGCAGTGTTTGCAGGGACGAATCTGACCTGCAGTGATTTCTCCCATGCTGACATTTCGGGCGCGGACATGTCGCGTGCATCCATATACCGAACCAAACTGCACCGGATTGTCGAAGAGCACACAAACTGGACGGGTACCATCAGGAAGCTTGCACTCGGCACGGATAAGGAGCTTGCCGAGGCGGAGGACTTTGTTTTTGCGGGGGAATCTAAATAAAAGATGCACGGCTTGAGAGCCGGGCCTCAAGCTCTAATGAATAACGGATAAACGGAGGGCAGTATGGACAATCTTGCAATAAGGCATTTATCTGCAAACGCCGAGCAGGCGTATGCAAAGGTCGTTTCACAGGTGGATACGTTCTACTCTGTTGAAACCGAATCCGGTCTTTATCGCGTCAGACGGGCTGTCAGCTGCGTGGTCCAGCCTGAAGTAAACGATCTGGTTCTGGTTTCTCTGAGCAGTCTTGGCGGAGGCTATATTCTTGCCGTGCTTGAAAGAGAACAGGGAGCAAAAGCGACCCTGTCGTTTGATGCCGATGTGGATATCAAAACAGATGAAGGAAGCCTTTCCATTGCCTCAAAACAGGGTATTGATCTGACAAGCCCTGAAGAAATTAACCTTGTTTCTTCAAGCCTGGGAATATCTTCTTCAAAGGGAGAAATAAATATCGGCAAGCTCACCTTCCTGGGCAGTTTTTTTGAAGGAAGTCTGGAAACCGTGAAGCTTCTTGCCAGAACATTTGACTCGATAACGGATCGTTTTTTCAGAAGAACCAAGCGTTCATACCGGTTTGTTGAAGATACGGATCAGGTTAAAACAGGCTCTTTAAATTATATTGCCGATAAATCCCTGATGCTGAGAGGTACATTTTCCCAGTTGACCGCCAAAGAGGATGTGCACATCGATGCTGAAAGAATCAATATAGGTTAGGAGGAAAAATGTTCGCAAATACGCAGATGGGCGGTATGGCCCTGGCTTTTCCGGATGTATGCAAGACGCCGACACCTGCTGGTCCCATACCCATACCTTATCCCAACATAGCCATGGGTATGACACGCGTCCCGCCCTGCTTCAAAGTGTTTATGGGCGGAACTCCGGCGCACAACATGAACACGATAGGCACCATCAGCAATGGAGATAACCCCGGGGTGGCCGGTGGCGTTGCCTCCCAGATGGTCATGGGTCCGGACCGGCACCTGATGGGATCATTCTCGGTTCTTCTCCAGGGGATGCCGGCCACCAAAATGACCAGCATGACCGGTCAGAACGGGATGAGCTTGAATGTTCCAGGCGCCACTCTTGTACCGAGCCAATTCAAAGTATTGATCCTTAAATAAAGGCAATATCCAGAGGGCGCCCATTGGCATATTGATAACTAATAGCAAAAGTTCATATAAACTTGTCCGCTATAATACAAGGAGAACCCACTATGAAAATCGTATGGGTCACCTCCCTCGGCTCCTCCCAGGATCCGGTTAAAATACTGATGTCCCAGATGAAAACTTACGGATTGGAGGTTCAGGGTCATTTCTGGAAGAATGATTTGAAGAAAATGGCCTGGATGGCGGCCAGGGACAGTTTGATGGATGCCAAGATTTCCATGTGGGCCATTTTAGGGTCAAATGATGAGCTGCTGGCGGCGGACACACTTTACGGGCTGTCGCTGCTGGCAATCACCGCCCAGGCGCAAAGGGGTCTGCATTTTCCCATCATGATCCTTCAAACCCGGGGAGAATCGATCTCCTCCGAGCAACTGAGCACGCCGCTGAAAGGAGTGGAAGTGATCTCGGCCTCGGATGCCGGGTTGGGAGCGAAGCTGGTGGCCAAGGTCCATAAACCCGCCAAGCCGCTATCTTTAGAATATCATATGGATATTTACGCAAATGAACAGATCGGCCAGTGGTTTGAGGTGCGGCCGCAGAATTCGAGCTGGCCCGGGGTGATGTTCGGTGTTGCCGGCGCCGAGATTGCCTTTCATGCCGTTGGACCTTCAGGGAGCTTGCCGGCCAAGACGGTGCTGAACTACCCGATGGAGGGACTGAAGCTGGAAATGGGGGCAAACGAATATACGGCCTGGGCCGCTCAAAACGAACTGGATGCCGAGACCTCCTATTTTGTCAAGGTGGAAGGGTTCCCCGAGTCGATTGTGTTCGGTGCTTATTCAGCCGAAGAAGCGGCGGAGGTGTTTGTGGTAAGGCTGAAATAGCCGGACAAGACTCGCTGCAGCGGACACGTTGTTGCAGGCAGAAAAGCAGCAGCGTTAACAAAAAAACAGATACGAGGTGAGGAAATGGGCAGTTCAGAAATCATTCGCAAGGATTTGGACAATCAGCAGTTTATGCGGCTTCGTCAGAACACCGAGAAGATTTCAGAGGTTCTCGAAAAAAGATTAAGTGAACATTTGAATGTGCTCAGACCGCTTTTTATCCCCCGAAAACTGCTCGGCACTTATATTGAAAGTGCTTCAACCGATGAAGTCCATGGTTCCGACAAGGCCTTTGCCGAGCTTCAGGAATATTTTGCTGCGATCTGCAAAGACCCTTTTGGCCTGTCCAAAAAACTGCAGTCACCGTTGCCGCCGATTTCCAACAAACTCGATGCGGTGCCCTATCAATATGCACTTTACACGGGAGAGACAAAAGAAAAGGCGACAACCATTACGGCCGCGACCCGCTGGATTTTATCCTACCGGAGTGAGTGCCCCATCAGTCGCTTGACTGCCATGGTCTCAGGGGCTGAAAACCGCCAGCCTGAGGATATGAAACAGTCTCTGATGGCCCATTTGACCCTTGTGATTTTCTTGAAGCAATTTCCGTCCCTCAAACAGCTATTGCAGGATCTGCGTTACGAGGTGGAAATTCAGGAATTGAAAGATTTAGGCGGCCTTCCGGTTGCGGTCTTGAGAGCCCCAATAGAGACCTTCCTGCCCCCGGACGATTTTATTCTTCAAATTACACAGCTTTCCGGTATTCCCGCCTTCCAGGAAATTATCGACCTGGATGCAGCCGAAAAAATCCCTGACCCGCTTAAGGAGGCCTTGAAGGCTTCCTCGGATGGATGATTCTGTATTACGCAGGGGCGACTCCTCTTTGGAAGCGTCTATCAAAGAAAATCTACGACTGATTTAAGGCAAGCATGCCTTTTTTTACCATGAAAAATCCAGCGCCACCTTATCCCGGGAAGCAAGAATCTGCCGGGAGGATTCCAGCGCAATTCGCACCGGAACCCGGCCGTCCGGGTCGGGGTTGCCGACTAGAATATCCAGAGATTCAGGGCCGGAATACCCACTGGTTTCCCAGAAAAATCTAAAAGCCTGCTTTAGTTCCGCTTCCAGATCAGCACCTTTGATGCCTTTTTCGAAATGGTCTCTGCACCACAACAACAGCTGGGTAATGCGGGAGACAAACAGCTGATAACCCAAGGAGATGCCTCCAGCCGTGGCTTCATCGGGGACAAAGGCGATGTCCTGGCCCTGTACCACCGCAAGCGGGATGATTCCGCTGCGGATGAACTGGTCGATCCGGTCCCGGTCGAAATTAGCCTCGGTTGGCAAAGGTTTCTTCGGGTCTTCGGTGTTCAGCGGAAGATCCTCGAGCCGGATGGTCTGCCAATCCGTAAAGCGTGTCGGCCATCCTACTTCAATAAAGCTCCTGCCGATCAGGGACCCTAGCGCCCACACCGGACTGATCCAGGATAGATGTTTCTCCTCGAAGGGTATGCGGCGCGGCTGGTTGTCTTTACCGTACGGATAGCGGGCCGCAATACGGTTGCAGGCGACGGTCAGCCATCTGGCCGACGGCGTTTTTTTAAAGCTTTGCCACCTGGCAAAGGGCCCTGCTTCCAGATAGTGGGGCAGGAAAGCAAGACTTCGGATATTCTGCCAGCTGTCGATGTGAAAAAATTCCGGCCGGATCCACGTGATCGCGGGGACCAACAGCATTTCTGAAAATTGCGCAATACTTTCGAGAAGTTCCAGGTTCCCGGGGCTGCTGTCAAAGGGTAAATCCACCAGAATCAGCGACGGCGGTGCATCGATTATTTCCGCAGCCAGGACAGCGAGGGTGTTGTTTAGCGAATTATCAGATACCGGGACGATCTCAATTCGGATATCACTGTCCCCGGCACTTACCTGCCGCAGGAGTAGATGCAATCCGCGCCAGGACGCCTCCAGCGTCCTGAAGTTTACATTTCAAAAAATATGCTTTAAAATTTTTTTAATAATCGTATCGATCTGCCGGGCCGCTGCCTGCGTTCCGGAGGGCAGACCGGAATGCGCATCCGGCAAGGCCACTATATCAAGAATCTTGTCCAGGGAATCACGAGAAGTTGACTGCGGTTTCCGGGGGGTGGTTTCAATCCGGATGGGGGGCAGATTCGGCCACTGAGCCAGTCGGGTGTTGATTTGATCAGCGGAAAGATTATTTCTCCCGGCCTTTTCAATCCAATCTTTGGCTTCCCTGAGGTTTTGTAAAGCCGGGTTGTTCTGCACCATATTGTCCGGATGGAAATCTTTGAATTTTGTAAATTTTAATTCAATATGTTTATCCGGGTACAGGTCAGAGGGAACCGCTACAGTGCAGGCCGGCCCGAATTCTGCGATCACCCGATCCGGATCATTGGGATCAACATCCAGGGGTGCTTTATCCCAAACAGGATAATCCGGGCCAAAAAGAGGCGCCAGTGCCAGAATCTTGAACGGAATTGAAGGGATTTTCATGAATGCTCCAGGCGTTGAATAATTAACCACACCATTTCAATCGATTATTTCGGTGGTTTATTCACCCTCTTATTCCTGGGTCTGAGTGCTGTTTAATTCCGGTGCAGGTTCTTGATGCTCTGCCAGGCGACCTCCGCCAAGGAAACGAAAGGTAGGTCCTTTGGGGCTGAGGGACAACAGGTTGTCGGGATTTAAGGGTGCCTGAGTATGCACGGGTGCGGCGTTGATCAAAACCATGTTCTGTCCGGTCAGATCTTTTACCCAGTATTGATCCTGGTCAAAAAAAAGCAGGGCATGCCGATCCAAGATTCCGGGATGCTCCAGGCTTAAATCGCAGTCCGGGTTTTTTCCGATCATCACCGGCAACTCTTTAAATGAGCGCAGGGTGGGGCCGTATTGAATGACGAGCGGCACTTGAACTTTTTGTATCGATACCCGGGCTTCAGGGGCCGGTTCGGCTGGCGCTGGCGGCGCTGTTATTTTTTCCACCGGTTCCGATTGCATTTCAGTGGAAGCCCTTGGCTGGTTGAATTTTTCAAAAGCCTGGGCGCTTTCTTCGATCCGGGTCAGAAAACTTACCTTTGGTCCGCCTTCCGCGAAAATCAATACATCCCCGGATTTCAAATAGGCTTCCGTGACGCGCTTGCCGTTAAGAAAGGTTCCGTTGGCACTCTGATCTGAAAATTTGAATCGGTTCCCCTCTCTGGTAATTAGGGCATGTTTGCGAGAAATAATCGCCAGATCCTTTGGGAATTGGACCTGGCATGAGGGATGGCGGCCGATGGATATCTCTGAATCCAAAAAATCCTGAATTTCACCTTTCAAAGGGCCTTCAATGTGCACGAGCTCGACAACGATAGTGGGTTTATCAGTCATATTTCAATTGTTCAATATGTTGATTTCAAGATTATGATCGAATATGAAAATGCTATCAAAATATATTGAAATGTCAAGTAGATATGATTTTTTAAGTTGGTATTGCGAAATCGTGGCAGCGTTCATAAAAAAATAAGTTGATATCAATTTCTTGATCCACTCGCAAGCGCATAAAAAAAGAGCGGTTATCCTGTTAAATGGGTTAACCGCTTTGTCACAAAATCGTCACGGTGTCAAAAATGACACTTATTTAAAAGATTCGGGATTGCAAGAAAGTTTATAAACTGTTAAAATTAAATCGGATTTTTGGTCGGGGCGAGAGGATTTGAACCTCCGACCCCTTGAACCCCATTCAAGTGCGCTACCAGACTGCGCTACGCCCCGACACAGGCGACAATCATTAGCACTCACGTTCGCATATGTCAATAAAAGTCAGAAGCCAGAAGTCAGAAGTCAGAAAACAGAAGACAGACGACAGAGGTCAGAAAACAGACGACAGAAGACAGAGACCAGAAACTTGACACCGATAAATTTTTCTATTTTGAATATCGAATATCGAACAAGGAATTTCGAATGATGAAGTTTTCATTTCCTTCGACATTCAACATTCGATATTCGATATTCTGCGGTTCGCTGTTCTCTGTTTTCTGACATCTGACCTCTGGCACCAGAATCCTGAACCTGTAGTTATTATGAATTCTGAAAACGTTAAATTCATACGCCCTCCCCGATTAAAGCCCGGTGACACCCTTGGCATTGTGGCTCCGGCCAGTCCTTTTGATCAGGATATTTTTAACCAAGGCCTGGAAGTCTTGGCGTCGATGGGATTTCGAACCCTGGTGCCCGATGAGTTATTTGAAAAAAATCGATATCTGGCCGGATCAGATGAACATCGCGCCAAGCTCGTCACGCAGGTTTTTCAAGATCCCAGCGTTGACGCCATTGTTTGCGCCAGGGGTGGGTTTGGCTGTCTGAGGATTTTGCCCCTGTTGGATTTTGGTGTTATGCGGACAAATCCCAAGGTGTTTATCGGACACAGCGATATCAGCGCATTGCTGGTTGCGATCACTGCCAAAACCGGGTTGGTGACCTTTCACGGTCCGCTGGTCACCACCCTTCCGGAAGCGCCGGAATTCACCCGACAAAGCATGCTGGCGGCCATTTCGTCTGATACCCATCTTAAGGTCACATCCGGCAAGGGGGTTACCATCAAGGCCGGGAGGGCACAGGGCCCAATCATCGGCGGCAACCTGACCACCTTATGCCATCTGCTTGGAACTCCCTTTGAACCCAGGTTTGAAAATCACATTTTGCTTTTAGAAGATCGGGGTGAAGCCCATTACCGAATTGACCGTATGCTGTTTCAGATGAAGCTTGCCGGCTGTTTGGAAGGTATTGCCGGTCTGGTTCTCGGAAGCTTTGAAGAATGTGGAGCCTTGGATGGGATTTACCAGATTTTCCAGGAACATTTCCAGGACATTCACATTCCGATTCTGGCGGGCTTTGATGTCGGTCATGGAAAGCAAAACTTGACCATACCTTTAGGCATTGAGGCCACTTTGGATGCTGACAAACAGGTTCTGTCATTTGATCAGCCGGCAACGGTCGATTAGTTGTCAGAAGTCAGAAAACAGCTGTCAGAAAAAAGGGAACCGCAGAACACCGAACAAGGAATAATGAATGTCGAAGGAAAAAACTTCTTCATTCGAAATTCCTTGTTCGATATTCGATATTCAAAACAAAAGCTACCTAGTTATGGAAGCAGTCGACAGATTAATGCGGCGGGCAATTGCCGATAAGATATTTCCCGGCGGCGTTTTACTGGTTGCAGAAAAGGAAGAGATCCTTTTCTTTGAGGCATACGGTTATGCCCATCTTAGCGCCCATACGCCGATCACCCGAGAAACACTATTTGACTTGGCATCGCTGACCAAGCCACTGAGCACCACCCTGGCTGTGATGAAGCTTATCCAGTACGATCAAATTGGGCTGGAGGATCCCCTGGGCCAAATATTGCCTGAATTTGAACGCACCGATAAGGCTAAGATAAAACTTAAAAACCTGCTTTATCATGATTCCGGGCTTCCCGATTACCGCCCTTACTATAAAGCCCTGGAGGGTGTTGCCCGGGATTCGCGCAGAAGTGCACTGCGAAGGCTTCTGGTACAAGAACCCCTTATTAATCCGATTGGTAAAACAGTGTTTTACAGCGATCTGGGATTTATGATTCTGGCATGGGTGGTTGAACGCGTTTCGGATCAACGCTTGGATCATTTTGTGACAGATGAGATTTATCAACCCCTGGGGCTTAACGATCTATTTTTTATCTCTCGTAACCCGGCAGAATCCCGGGGTCATTTTGCGGCAACAGAAAATTGTCCCTGGCGGAAGAAAATTTTAGAGGGTCAGGTGCATGATGAAAATGCGTATGTAGTTGGCGGCGTTGAGGGACATGCCGGTCTTTTTGGAACGGCTGACAACATTTATCGGCTTTTGGCTGAACTGCTCTCTATTTATCGCGGCCAAAGAACAAGCGCCCTATTTCACAAAGATCTTTTGCATCGATTTTTCAAACGATTGCCCGGAACAGACAAAGCCCTCGGATTTGATACGCCCAGCGTAAGCGACTCCAGTTGTGGGCGCGGCTTTTCGCAAAATAGCGTTGGGCATCTGGGATTTACAGGAACCTCCTTTTGGATGGATCTTGAGCAATCTGTGATCGTCATTTTGTTAACCAATCGCGTGCACCCTTCGCGTGAAAACGAAGGCATTAAAAAATTCAGGCCCATATTGCACGACACGGTGAGGAAAACGATGGCCGGGTGAATTTGTTGGTGATTATTTTTACTTGTCATGCTACAATAAATCTGTTAGCAATCCATTGAATTTTTATATACATTCTTCCTAACGAGGCTTTAGCGAATGAATTTATTTTTTGATAAAATTTTAGGTGTGTTTTCAAATGACTTGGCCATCGATTTGGGCACGGCCAACACCCTTGTCTATGTTAAGGGCAGCGGCATCGTATTAAGTGAACCCTCGGTGGTGGCCATCAGCACGGGCAACAGATCCAAAAATCGCGTTTTGGCCGTCGGCTCTGAGGCCAAAAACATGCTGGGTAAGACGCCTGGAAATATTTTGGCCATTCGCCCGATGCGTGACGGGGTTATTGCCGATTTTGAAGTGACCGAGGCCATGTTGCGCCACTTTATCCATAAGGTGCATAACCGCCGCACGTTCGTGCGGCCGCGAATTATCATCGCCGTGCCTTCGGGGATTACTCAGGTTGAAAAACGTGCTGTAAGGGAATCCGCTGAGTCCGCCGGCGCCCGTGAGGTGTTCCTGATTGAAGAACCGATGGCAGCGGCTATCGGGGCCGGACTTCCCATCACCGAACCGACCTGTAACATGGTAGTGGATATCGGCGGCGGGACCACGGAAGTTGCGGTGATTTCTCTAAAGGGGATTGTCTATAGCCGGTCGGTTAGGGTGGCCGGTGATAAGATGGATTCCGCAATTATCCAGTATATCAAACGCAAATATAATCTGCTGATCGGTGAACGCACCGCAGAAACGATAAAAACTTCGATCGGCAACGCCTATCCTGATTCTCAGAACTTAGAAACCATTGAAGTTAAAGGCCGTGATCTTGCCTCCGGAATTCCAAAAATTCTATCGATCGATTCAGAAGAAATACGAATTGCAATTGCTGAACAAATCGATGCTATCGTTGAGACAGTCAAAATTGCTTTGGAGCAGACTCCACCTGAATTATCTGCCGACATCGTTGATCGGGGTATCATTCTAACAGGGGGCGGAGCGTTGCTTAAGAATCTGGACAAATTAATCAGAGAGGAGACCAGCTTGCCTGTTACGGTTACCGAGGATCCACTATCCACCGTGGCTATGGGTTCGGGAAAAGCCCTCGACAACCTTGAAATCCTCAAAGAAGTTGTGGTCAACTGATCCCGCGTCTCCAAAAATCTACGGGTTATCCGGTCATCCGGCTTTATCAAGATTCATGAACAAACTCTGAATTCGGAATGACAGGGTGGCGGCGGGTCAAATACCGAAAATAGCAATCGTTTTCTGGTTTATTTGAGATCTCTGAGCCTATCATTCCTGCATCCCGAAATTTCGCCATACCACCTGTCAATAAAGTAAGCGAAGCTTTATGTTCTCCAAAAAGATGGTTCTGATCGTTGGCGGGGTCGTTCTGATCACCGTCAATGTAATCTTCCTTTCGGTGACCAGCAAAAGCCAATCCACTTTTGGTTTCGGCCGCGTAGGTCTTTCGATTGTGGCGCCCTTCCAAGAACTTGTAACCCGCTCGGTCCGTTTTACTCGAGAGATCTGGGGACATTACTTTTTTTTGGTTTCGGTCTTTCAGGAAAACCAAGATCTAAAGAAATCCTTAAATGATGCCATTGAGAAAAATAATCAATGGAATGAACTTAAACTGGCCAATAACCGCCTGCGGAATTTGCTGGGTTTTCAGAAATCCTTGACGAATCGGGTCGTCGCAGCCGAGGTTATCGGAAAAGACCCGTCCGTGTGGTTTAAAACGGTTATCATTGATAAAGGTAAAGCGGATGGATTACAAAAGGGGCTGCCGGTTGTTTTGCCTCGGGGCATCGCCGGTCAGGTCATCGAAGCGTCTGACCGTTATTCCAAAGTGATGCTTATCATTGATCGAAACAGTGCCGTCGATGCATTGGTGCAACGCTCGCGGGCACGGGGCATTATTAAAGGGGCCTCCGCAGATCAAAGCCGATTTGAATTTGTCCTGCGCAAAAACGATGTCCAGGTCGGCGACACGGTCGTTACGTCCGGATTCGACGGTGTATATCCAAAGGGCTTGCGCATCGGACACGTATCCGACTTAAGCGAACGCAGTTCCGATATTTTTTATGAAATTACGGTTACGCCGTTTGTGGACTTCGAAAAACTCGAAGAGGTGTTGGTTATCCTGCGCCCCGAAACTGAAGCATTAGCGAGTGAGCCATGAGGTATTGCTTTTACATCGGCACATGCCTTTTATTAATAATAGTTCAAACCACCGTGTTGTCTTACTCCAATGCAATTGGCGGAATTTATGATCTTCTGATTCCCTTTGTGATCTTCTTAAGTATTTGCATGCCCGTGCGTGAATGTTTGCCGTTTATTTTGGCATTGGGGTTTATTGTTGACAATCTCTCCGGTAGCCCCTTCGGATTGTACCTTACGTTTTATTTTTGGCTGCTTGTGAGTATGCGCTGGATTATAAAATATCTGCGTGCGGGTAATAAACTTTTTTTATCTTTGATCGTCGTAGTTGCCGTTTTGATAGAAAATATTTTGGTTATGGGGACTTTTGCGTTTTTTGGGCCTATCGGGGAACTGCCGGCAGAAGCCGTTAAAAACATAGCCCTACAGATTTTTTGGGCCGTGGTTACGGGTCCTCTGTTTTTGTTAAGCCTGCTGGCGATAGCGAAACACTTTAATATTCAGTTAAATGGGGCCGGTGCCGCGCCGAAAACCTAGATGGATAAATATTTAAAAACTGCAGATACAGAGTGGTATAAACAGCGCATTGCCGGTGTCATCATATGCGTCCTGGCCGCCTTTGTCGTGATTTTTATCCGACTGATTTATCTGCAGGTCATCAGGGGCAACGAGTTTCGACGTTTATCTTTAAACAACAGTATCCGGCTGCAAAGCATCGATCCTCCCCGGGGACGGCTCTACGACCGCAACCGCAATCTTCTGGTTGATAACCGGCCTTCTTTTGATGTGCGCATAACATTAAAAGATGCGGAGCCCCTGGCATCAACACTTGCGAAATTGTCGCAGCACATCAACATCCCTGCGGATGCACTCATGTCCAAAATAAAGCAGAGCGTGGGCGTATCAGCCTATAAGCCGCTGTTACTGAGTCAGGATATCGGGCGTGATGCCCTGGCCGCTGTTGAGGTGCATAAATTTGATCTTCCGGGAGTATCGGTTAACGTGAATTTGCTGCGTAACTATATTTATGAGCGCAGTGCCGCCCATCTAATCGGGTATTTAAGTGAAATCAATTCCGAAGAGCTTAAAAGTGGGGCCTATCCCGATCTCCGCAGCGGTGATCTCATCGGAAAATTCGGGGCCGAAAAGGTTTACGAGAACCACTTAAGGGGCAAACGCGGCGGACGACAGGTTGAAGTCAACGCGGACGGCCTGGTTGTAAGGATTTTAAAAACAGTTGATGCTGAGCCCGGCCATAATGTGTATTTGACCATAGATAAGGTGCTGCAGAGCCGCTCCGAAGAACTTTTGGATGGAGTGGTCGGTGCGGCCGTCGCCATCGAACCTGACAGCGGACATATTCTGGCACTGGCCAGCAGCCCCTCATTTGATCAAAATTCTTTTGTCGGTGGGATTACGCATCAAAAATGGGATTCCCTGATTTCTAACCCCTTCAGACCCATGTCAAACCGGGCGATTCAGGGCGAATACGCACCCGGCTCGACCTATAAAATTATTACGGCCCTTGCCGGGCTTGAAGAAGGTGTGATCGATACGGAGACAATCTTCTTCTGTCCGGGGCATTATCGATTTGGTAATCGTGTTTACCGCTGCTGGAAAAAAGGGGGGCATGGAAGCGTCGACATCATCAAAGCTATCGAAGAATCCTGCGATGTGTTTTTTTATCAGGTCGGCCAGCGCCTCGGTGTGGATCGGCTGGCTTTTTATGCCAAAGCTGCCGGACTGGGCTCTCCAACCGGAATTTTTCTTGATCAGGAAGCGCGCGGTTTGATTCCGACTGCAGCCTGGAAAAAACGGCGCACAGGTGTGCCCTGGCAAAAGGGTGAAACCCTGTCAATCGCAATCGGGCAAGGCTTTAACCTGGCAACTCCCCTTCAGATGGCGGTCCTGGCCGCTGCGGTGGCCAACGGCGGCAAACGCTATCGACCCATGATCTTAAACAGCATTCAACTGGCGGACGGGCAAATATTGCAGGAGAGGAAACCCAAGCTGGCCGGAAAAATACCGGTGAGCCAATCCACCCTGGATCTTGTAAAATTGGGACTGTGGCGGGTCGTAAACGCTGAAAACGGAACGGCCCGCGGAAGCCGTCTTGAAGATATCGATATCAGCGGCAAGACCGGCACAACTCAGGTCATCAGCCGTAAAGAGGACGATCCCATAGCGGAAGAAGATGTGCCGATCCATTTAAGAGCACATGCCTGGTTCGTGGGTTATGCACCCTCTGAAAAACCGACGATCGCGGTTGCGGTTGTCGTTGAACACGGTGAGCACGGCTCCGGTGCCGCGGCGCCGATAGCCAGGGAAATGATAAAGACGTATTTGCGTAAAAAACCTGTCAATACACAGCTGGCAACGCAGAACGATATGGCTACCACCAAAGAAGGTGGTTAATCTGGCCGTTGGCCCATATTAGGTTTAGGGTGTCAGGTTTCAGTGTACTATCTGTTTAATTGGTTTAATTGGTTCAATTGGTTCGGGTTAATCCAACTAATTCAACCAATGAAACAAATAAAACTAATACAACAGGTGCTTGATAACCTGACACCTTTGATTGACCCCTGAAACCTATTTGAAGCCAGAAGCGGGAGTAAGACAACGAATGTTTGATCGACGTTTGATACAATATTTTGATTGGGGCTTGTTGGGATTGGCCGTCTTGGTTGGATGTATCGGGCTCCTCACCCTGTACAGCGCAGTTACGGCGGAGACCCCGGCGCCTCAAAAGATTCTGTTTTTTAAGCAAATGCTCTGGTTTTGTATCGGCCTGCTGGCCATGGTGGCCGCTTTTTTGTTTAATTATAAAATGTTGGATCGTTGGGCCCAGCCCATCTATTTCGGGTGTATTTTACTGCTGATCGCGGTTTTGTTCTTCGGCAGATATATTGGCGGCTCGCGGCGCTGGCTGATAATCGGTCCGCTTTCATTTCAACCGTCCGAACTTGTCAAAATTGCGGTCATTCTCAGTTTAGCGCATTACTATTCCAAGGATGCCAAAACGCGAGGGTTTACCCTGCGTGAATTAATCCGGCCCCTGTTGTTTATACTGCTGCCGGTCATCCTGATCGGGATGCAACCGGATTTGGGTACAGCCGGACTGCTGGTGTTGATCGCCGCTTCAATAACGGTTTTTGTTAAAATTGAAAGACGCTCTTTTATATATTTAATTGCTTCCGGAGCGGTACTGGTTCCGCTGATATGGTTTTTTTTAAGAGAATATCAGAAAAAACGGATTCTCGTATTTTTGGATCCGGATCGGGATCCGCTGGGAGCCGGGTACCACATCATCCAGTCTAAAATTGCGATTGGTTCCGGAATGCTAAGCGGCAAAGGATTTTTAAAAGGCACCCAAAATGCACTTTCATTCCTCCCCGAGGAGCACACGGATTTTATTTTTTCGGTTTTGGCTGAAGAATGGGGATTCCTTGGATCGGTCACCCTGGTTCTTATATTTCTTATCTTAATATTTTGGGGATTAGCCGTGGCCCACGGATGCCGCGAACCCTTTGGTACCATTGTGGCAGTCGGTATTAGCAGCATGATTTTTTGGCAGGTGTTCATCAATATCGGCATGTCGATGGGATTGCTGCCGGTTGTGGGCGTGCCGCTACCGTTTGTCAGCTACGGGGGCTCTTCGGTCCTGACAACTGCGATCGGGATCGGCTTGTTGTTAAATGTGAGCATGCGGAGATTTGTGCTGCAATAATTAGGTGCCCCGTATCATAGCGATGCGGAATGAAATCTAAAATCTAAAATCTGTAAAACTCCCAGACCGAGACTTTCGCGAACTTTTGGCATTTTTAACGGCCATTGTGCCATGAAAGCCCAATCCACCCCTTCAGAAAAAGTACCGGCCCCACCCAAAATGTCTTCGGTTTCAACAGGCTCCAAAGGCGAATAAAATTTTTAAAAAATCCTTTGACAATGGCTCAATGCTGATGGTATAGACCGCCCGAGCCAAATCATCCTTACTTAATAAATTTTTAACAATTTAGCCCAGTTTGCGTATAAATTCTCCGACGGAGGTCTTCTCAATGAGGATTTTTGGTTTGTCCCGGAAATGTCCTGCAGTCCTGTTAACGTCCCTGGTATTCGTGCTGCTCAGTGCTTCTCTGGCCTTGGGCGCATCGGAAGAATCAGGCGGTGGCGGGATCACCGTTATTCCCGATGAATCCCTTATCATTCAGATCGCGAATTTCCTTCTCATCATTTGGATTTTAAACCTCATTTTATATCGGCCTATCCGAAATATCCTGCGCCAAAGAAAGGAAAAAATAGAAGGCCTTGAGCTCCGAATCGAAACCTATAATGAAGACGCCCAAAAAAAAGATGATGCGTTTGCATCCGGTATCCAAGAGGCCAGGGCAAAAGGATTAAAAGAAAAGGAAACGCTGTTGCAATCAGCTGATGAAGAGGAAAAACAGATTATCGCCGATGTGAATACCAAAGCGCAGGCGGAACTGGTGGAAATTCGTAAGAAAATTGTAAAAGATGCAGAAGCCGCCGGAGCATCATTGCAGGAAAAAGTGGATGAGTTTGCGAACGATATTTGCCAAAAAATTTTGGGGAGGAAAGTTTAATGAAATTTTCCGGTTTTGAGCGGCAGTTCGGTTCGGAAAAACACCGGACGGCTCTTATTGGCGTTCTGGTAGTCCTTTTGTGCCTATCATTTGGTACGGCCATGGCATCTTCCGGTGGGGATTCGGGCGCGAAAGGGTGGGTAAAGACGGATTGGTTTCGAGTCATGAATTTCGTCGTCCTGGCCGGTGTGCTGGTTTTTATTTTGCGCAAGCCCGTTTCCCAGGCGTTGAGCTCACGCATTAAAGACATTCAGGAACGGCTGGAAAGTCTAGAGGCCCAGAGAGCCGCAGCCGAAAAACAGCTGGCCCAATACAATGAAAAATTATCCCAGATAGAGAGCGAAGCCGCAAAGATCGTTGACGCCTATATCAAGCAGGGCAATGCGGCCAAGGCTAAAATCCTTAAAGAAGCCGAACAAACTGCGGAGAAACTCCGGGCTCAGGCCCGACGAAATATTGAACATGAATTCGAACAGGCAAAATTGAATCTGCAAAAAGAGATATTCGAAACCTCGCTGGCAAAGGCGGAAGAAATCATAAAAAGTAAAATTTCGGATGAAGATCAGGATAAAATCGTCGATGCGTATCTGGAGAAGGTGGTGGCAGGATGAAAAATTTGGCAATTGCACGGCGTTATGCCAAGGCCCTTTTGTTGATTGGCAAAGAGGATGGTAAAACCGAGACTTACCGGGAAGAGCTTGCAGGGTTCAGTGAGCTGATCGAAAAGGAAAAAACTCTCCAACAGGCCATCAACAATCCTCTGTACAATGCGGCCGGACGGAAAAAGGTTTTGGAGACCATCATCGCGAAGCTGACTCTTTCCGAGATCGTGAAATCCTTTGTGACCCTGTTGTTTGATAAGGGGCGCTTTGTCTATTTGAGCAGTATTAACGATTTTTATCAAAAGTTGGCCGATGAATTAAAAGGCATCGTGCGGGCTAGCCTGGTTTCGGCCACCGAGCTTTCATCGAAGACCGTTGAAAAGATTCATACCACCCTGTCGCAGAGGACAGGTAAAGATATTATTCTGGAGGTTGAACAGGATGCGGGCCTCATTGGCGGGATTATTACCCGAATCGGCGATCTTGTTCTGGATGGGAGTATTAAAACACAATTACTCAATATGAGGGAATCATTAAAAAGGAGTGAGGGTGTGTAATGGAACTAAGAGCAGAAGAAATCAGTCAGATTATTAAAGAACAGATCACGGATTATGACAAGAAAGTTGAACTGAGTGAAACCGGTGTTGTTTTGTCCGTCGGCGATGGCATTGCCCGTATATTTGGCCTGGAAAAAGCCATGGCACTGGAGCTTGTGGAATTTACCGGCGGCCTCATGGGGCTTGTGCTGAACCTTGAAGAGGACAATGTGGGTGTCGCCATTATGGGAGAGGATATCCACATCAAGGAAGGTGATATCGTCAAACGGACCGGTAAGATCGCCGAGGTTCCGGTGGGTGAAGCGGTCCTGGGCCGGGTCGTTTCTACCGTCGGCGAACCCTTGGATGGGAAGGGCCCCATCGAAACCAAGGAAATTCGCCGGGTTGAAATGGTCGCCCCGGGTGTTATCGACCGCAAGGGTGTCCATGAGCCGTGCTATACGGGGCTCAAGGCTAT
>Ga0255055_10000163_pt1 | contig 49754 bp, 74 predicted proteins | sample JV7_2_27_MG_FD_188633 | JGI IMG/M metagenome (GOLD analysis project Ga0255055, IMG submission 188633) | Seawater microbial communities from Jervis Inlet, British Columbia, Canada - JV7_2_27 | ecosystem: Environmental > Aquatic > Marine > Inlet | place: Canada: British Columbia | collected... | reverse complement strand
TTTTTACGTTCCCACTTGGGGATGAAATTCGGCTTCAATCGGTTACCGTCTGCATCCATTACCATGAAACACGTATAACACGTTTTAGTTGTTCGAAGTGGCTTTTTACTGGCTCTACACGTAAAACAATGTTTTTTAACTGTTATTTTCATCTTTCGAGTTCCTCAGATATCTGATCGTTATTTAAATGAGCTTTTAATTGTTTGGCACACATAAAACAAATATGCTTTCCATCTGTGCATCCGTAGCCACCAAGCGTAAAATCATGGTTGTTAGTAAAGTGTATGCCAAAGCACTTTGTCGGGACTTGTACAACCTCATTACAAATATTGCAAGTGTATCTTTTAACCATTGACATATTTACTCCTTTTCATTTACACCCTACCCCGCCGTGATTCTGGTCACCCTTAACGGTCCCGGTCGGGATGGGGTACGATTTATATGTAGCATCCTGCAATCGACACCAATCAGGCATATTAACACTCCATCCAAAATTCCTTTTACTTAACTTACAATAGTTGTCTTTATAGGGATTTTTTTTGGTAAACCCATTAATAAATTTATTGCACTCTTCACAGTTATCAATTATTGGTATTTTAGGCATATTTACCCCCATTAAAATCACTCACCTGAAAGACTCCCAGTTCATTTCTATGATTCCTCCGGTTTCTGAAATTCTATCACATATCGATACCCCTACTGATTTAGTAAAACTTTCGGGGGTGTCATTTGATATTATTAGTGTTGGATGAACCGAATCGTATCTACGATCAATAATGTGATCAAGAGTTCTATTCTCAAATGGTGATTCTGACCTGACTTCATAGGCATCGATAACGAGAAAATAGGGTTTCACGAATTCCGATACAGCCTTGCGCTCAGAATCACCGGATAGTTTCATAGCTTCCCTTATTCTAAGAAAAACATCGAACGCCTTACGGTATGCCACAGTGCGCTCTAGATTAATTGCAACGTGACCTATCAAGCAAGCTCCGATCTGCGTTTTACCAGTTCCCCTTGTGCCGATTATAGCAAATATGGCTCCGGTATCTATCAGCCGCTTAATTTTATCATAGGCTTTACCCCATGATTCATGGCTATTATCACCGGGCTTGAACTTTTTATGCCGTTTTGGTAGTTCGGAAGTATCGTAATCTTCGGTGCTCATTTAATCGATCTTTATTAAGGGAATTTTAATTTGTTCTGGATATTCGTTTTTTGATTGCTGTTCTCTACCTGATTGTTTGAAATCTTTATTTCTATTTGCCCATGTTGATAATCGTTTTGAAGTTTCCCATGTTTGCTGTAATTCAAATTTCATTTTTGTTTTAGATTTATTTAATTCAGTCCAATACTTAATAAAATCATTTCGTATTGTTTCATGATATTGAGTAAATTCATTAATATCTTCTATAAATATTTTTTCTCTCTGTTCTCTGTTCTCTGTTCCCTGTTCCCTTGAGGTCTTCTTGACCTCTCTTAGAGGTGTCTTAGAGGTGTCTTTGACCTCAAAGCCGTAACATTCTGTATTTAAGCAAGTTACGTTTTTTCTAAAGGTTTCGTATACTGATTTATGATATCTATTATTAATATTCAAAACAGGGAAATGAAATGCAATGTATCCAACAATCCACCACCGCCCATTTTCTAAAACACGGATTCTTTCTCTATGTTTTTTTTCTCCAGTGGTATTATCTGTATTTATCATATCAAGAAAATCCTTTGGTCGTATTCTGAATCCTGTAGATTGTTCGAATATTTTAAAGTTTGGTCTCCAGAATCCGGCATGATCACATTTATCTTTTATATAATAATAAAAGAGCTGACCTTTCCCTTTTAATTCTAGGAACCAATCTTCATTCCATAATTCTGTGTCAGTGTCTCGTTTTGCCATATAAGAAACCCGAAGGCTGTGTTGGCGTAGAACGACGAAGAACCGCACCAACACACACTGGGGAGCAGTGCTGCCTTGGGAATTAATTTGTCAATTTTATTAGGAATCCGTCGTTCATGTTTATAAAATAGCATCTTTTCCCCGGTGATGCAAACTATTTCTTACTCGATCGCCGTTTAAATTGCTCCTGCCGGATACTCGTTACTCGCTCTTTACAGAAATGATCTTTCGCTTTTCCTTCTACGTATTTACCGCAAAAGGTACAAAGCGCAAATTTGCTATGTTTTTTTAATAAATTCATCATTTATTCAATGGTTGAGAGTTTACTTTTCAATCTGCCAATATATGGGTATTCGCCGTGATATTTTTTATTCTGATCGTACATATTTTTGTACTCTAAAATAGCGTTTTACGTCCACACAGCTTAAATCAAAAAACGCATCAGTTAGCTCTCGCTTTAATTGATGTGCATCATAAAAATTAGTACTCCCTGAAATTTCGCCCAACTCATCAATTTTTAACGGTACCCATTTACTATGTCCATTATACTGCTCAATTACCCATATCCTATTTTTCATGAGCTTCAACCCGCTTGATACATTTCTCAATTTTAACTACATTGGAACTATGAGTTGTCGAGTTATTATACCATAGGTGTCCCATTGAGACACATCTATGCCAGCATCTTCTTTTATTGGGTAGTTCTAACATGTGAATCCCGCCTTCTTTTTCTGCTGCGGTCACAAGAGCAGTAATCAATCTCGAATCTAATGATTTCATAATGCCCCCATTATAATAATGTGCATAAAACCAATTATACTGAGCGCCAGTTATTTAAAGCGGCGTTTATGTACGCTGCTAATTTTGTAGTCTCAATTTCTGATATTGACAAATTTTCTTTATCGATACAGGTGTTAATTCCTTGCAAAAGTACTGCCGTATAGTCAATGTTATCAGGCTGTACAGCCGGTTCGCCCGATAGTTGACTACAACCTACTTTGTTTTTTTTCATTTTCCTTTCCTTCCTTGCGCTGTTGAGCGGGGAGCTTCGACCGAGCTGGTTTTCGGCGCTCCACATAAACTGTACGAATGCGCCTCAACGCCGATTCGATATACGGCTTGAAGCTATCTCCTATTAGACCGTCCAGTATTTGTAAATCAGTTTGTCGCATTCGAACCTTCAATATGGTCGCAGAAAAATTGCGTACAACGCCATTCGACTATGTATAGTGCTGCGCTTTTATTATCGCAGCATTGAGGCGTGGTGCCAATTGAATAATTTTTTCCCCGCAAATAACAGGTGGTTGATTACTAGTCCACTTTTTTAATTCCGCTTCAAGCACCGGTATATAGTCGATGTCGGCTGGTTTTTGAACATCCCTCTGGTCAGAGTTACGACTCAAATGCTCCCGGAGAATACCGAGGTTGCCGATAACACCTTTAATTTCTCTTGCCCTTATAGCATTGGCATTAAAAACACCATCCGCAATACTATCAAGCTGTTCCTGTAGTTGTTGGATAGATACATCAATGTTCATTTTTAGCGACTCCTATTCAATATTGTATACTGCCCTTGTTATCGGCATGTAAATTTTTATACCTTAGTGTAAAGGCGGCTCCAGTAACCAATTCTACTGGCGTTACGCTGCTAAATCACGGAGGTTCCCCGGTAATAAAATACCGTTTGATCGCCGCCCTATATAATTTAAAAGAACAAATTTATTGACGTATAACGGTCCGCCACTAAGTAACGTTGCCGATCTTTAATTTCTCACAAAACTTAGGTGTACGATAATTGCATATTTTAACAAAACCGCATGATTTACACTCATCAGGCAATGTGCCAACGGCCAAGGTTTCCGATGTACGTAGTGGCTGTTCAACCGCTTCCGCAGCGTCCGATTTTGGCGGTGCCGGTAATGGCATCCAATGGCTCACATGAGGGAACCAACCAACCGAACTCGGAACTTTATCACCCCCCCAACATAGCATAGTAAAACCGTTGGTGCTAGAACCACCATTATATACTGCTTGATTTACACCAGTAAGTAAATTAAAGGCTAAAAGCACATCCCCATCTAATGGTAGCTTATCGGTTACTTTAATCCACATAGCCAAAATCTTTCCAATTCTCAAAAGGTTTAATTGACGCTAACGTCTTTGCAAACGCAAGAAGCGGTATGCTCCCTGCTATGCCTCACCGTTTTTTGCTTTGCTTGTTGTGCGAAGTGACTGCGATTCTTTCGCTTTTTCCTGCTGCGTTTCTTCGTATTCTATAACTGCTTTGTCGCAACAACAAGGGTACCCGGTTTCACCTGTATCCCATTCGTAACCACAATGCGAACAGACTTCAGTATAGATACGCTCAACGTCTAAAGATACTGGATCTTGCGAACGGTGATCTCTTATAAATTCATCAAATTCACGGACCCATGATTCGTAATACTTTGCTATAGCCTCTTGCCCTTTATTTTGAATGTAGTACGGAACACTGGGCGGATCACATGAAATCGCTATGTCACTTAATATTTTCTTTTTCATTATATCCCTTTCGTTTTTAACGCGGCCTACAATCAAAAAATCGCAGGCATTTTGTACAACGGTTCAGCCGTTGCGTGTTAGAAGGTGTGGGCTGAGTTCCACCAGTAGTAATTGTTGTTACTGGCTGACAATGAGGACACTCGTTTAACATCCAACTATAATGCCTGCCACAGCCGCTACATACCCAATCCACAATTACCTCCAATTAAATTTAAGAAGACCATTTCTTCTAACGGTCCGGGCATGGCAGACGTTTCCAATGTGCTGAAAGCCAAGGGCGGTACTCCGCCCGATGCTGCCATGCCTTGTTGTAAGCTGTGCCTCGATTCATTCCTTATTTTCTTTCTGCCGGGCTTCCTGAGTACCGGACGAGTGTCTTCTATTTTTAAAACAAAAATCTAATATTTTATCATAACTTACGTTGTAGTAACTTTCTATATATTCTTCAAAATCCGCTTTAATTTCTTCAATCAAATCACTTTTTCTGATAAACCATGCTGGATATAAAGTGAAATAAAAAATAGTGACAGTTATAGAAAAAGTATGGGTTCCACCACTTTCTGTTTGTTTTATTTCTTCAATTTCCATAGGTTCAGATTTAATAAATTTTTGTAGATCACACTCAACAACCTGGGGAGTTCCTACAAATATTTTAACATTTAATCTTTGATAAAAATCACCTTCATTTTTTGATACGAAATTAATCATTTTTCCTCCCGGTATATGATGTGCAGTTTTGTTCTCAGCCCGGCCTCCACTCGTAAGAATCGAGGCATTGACGTACAACGGTACGGCGATATGTTTAGTAAAAAGGGCTCTCCAGTAACGCGCGCACTGAATTTACAGGTTCGGTGTATATGATGTTTTAAGCTACCAAATACTCTGTATCGTAAAATTTCATATGCTGATCCCGATTTCGCGCTATACAATGTAAAAAGCCCTTTCTATTAAATATATCGCCTGTTGTAAGCTGGTTTGACGATCTCCATATTATTCTTTCGGCGCTCTTCAATCATCTAACAATTTCAACACTGGTTCCGGATCATCAGAAAAAATTTCCGGATTAATTACCTCAAGTATTTCCCATAACGCTGTTGCGTAATCACTATTATCTGCGAAGTACAACGCATTGTTGGCTTTTTTATTAACAAGTGCCAGTTTTTCTTTGTCACTTAGCATGAACATCCTTTCTTTGCGCCGAACTCCAATCAAGAATTCGGCAAAATTGTTTACAACGGTTCTCGCTATGTAGTGTTTCCAATGCCCCGTAGGGCAAGCGGAGCGCAGTATATAGCGATTGTTGTAAATTGGTTTTGCGCTCTCCATATCTCAACTTTCTGGCGCGATATTACTGAGCATATCTATCGGACGTGCGTCAACTATGAACTGTTCTAAATCCATTCGTTTCATTGAGCATTCACCTTTTTGATTAACTAACATATCAAGGATTTCCTTAACTTTTTCATTCCGGCATTGATCATAATTGTATGTAAATTGTATCAATGCAATAGGGCATGGCTTTTCACCAAAAATACAGTTGGAACATTCTTCGTCGAAGATCATACCTTCAGTTCCGTTTGAAAAATATGCCACTTTGATCTCCTCTGCAAGCGCCAGAACTCCAATGCTCAAAGCGCAAAAATTGTTTACAACGGCATGGCGATAACAGAAGTTACGCCGACTCAATCGTCTAAAATAAAACCACACTTTTTACAAACAGCTTTCTCGCACGCACCCATAAATTCGTGTTCGCAATCCGGCGTAATTTCCCCAACGGGCGCAGCTTGCGTAGTGTTATCGCCTGTTGTAAGATCGTCTTGTTTTTCTTCCAAATTATTATCCAGCACACCTTCGGAAATGAAGTGCGAATTTGCCGGTTCAAGAACAACGCTATACCATTTATCACGACTCTTGGTTGCGGAATCGAATGCTGATAAGCAAGCAATCAAATACTCAGCAAGAATAAAATCTGGCGTGTTAGAAATATTCTCTGCGCAACAGGAATTTAAAGCGCTCTCAATATCTTTACGTAAATTCATTAAAGCCTCTTTCCAAAAGTGCTGGCTATAAGCCAAAAGAAAAACAATATGTCCTTACAACGGAAAAGCTATGTAACGTGTACTCATGTGGCGTAGCCCAAGGGCGAAACCTCGCCCGCCGTACATAGCGATTGTTGTAAATTGGTTTGACGATTTCAATATTATTCTTTCGGCGCACTACTTATTGTTACCGATCCAAGCCAAGGCTTGAAATCTTTACTCCATCCGTTTGAATACATACCAAGCTGATGGCCTACACCATTAATATTTGTACCGGAAAAACAATCGAATAAACCTTGTCGATCTGACATTCCGGTTGCAAGTATAAGCTGAACATTATCGAAGTGGGCACATCCCATTATACATGGGAATGTAACATTCCCGCCACCGAACTCATTTTGTGATACATGCATTTTCATAAGTTACCCACCCTTTGCGCCGAACTCCAATCAAGAATTCGGCAAAATTGTTTACAACGTTTGCGGCTATGTAAAGTTTGGCCGCCCACCTTCCGCTTCACCACAATAATTGTGGCCAAATTTGCCGAAGGCCAAGTGAGGCTTTGCGAACGCAGTATATAGCCGTTGTTGTGTGCTGTTTGTAAAACACCTACCATATTACTTCTTCTCCGCGCGCGCTCTTCGACTTTTATTGTTTTTAAAATGTTTTTTCAGAATGAATGAAATTGTTTTATTTCCTGATCTTTCAGTTCTTTCCGCTTCTTCATCTACCTTGTACCAGAGCTCGGATTCAAGGTAGAGGCTTCGACTTATCATTTCTTGCTTTGTTTTCACAATTCATCTATTTTAGTTTAAACGAACAAGATGTTTTAATCTTGGAATAATTTCTGAGAAAGCATATTTCCATCCACGGTCTCTAACATCAAATGAACTAATTATTCCTATATCAATACCCTCGAATGCATATTTTGAAAAAAAAACTTCCCGTAAAAAAATTAAACTTATACCAAGCAAAACCCCCAATGGAACACTAATTAACATTATAATAAACTTTGAAAAGAGGTATTCATGTGTGATAAAATTGTTGAGGCATTGATTTTGCTTGGAACAACAGGAGTCGGTACGATTATTGGTTATTTGTTGTCTATTAAGGCCGCTAGGCGAGTTGCTTTTGAGAATGATTTCATTGCCGCTTGTAATAGATTTAAAGAAAAATGGCTTCCAATATTTCTTAAAATTAAATATGCCAACAAAACCAATGATTTTAACAATACTGACTGGTCTTATGAAACTGCATTTAAAATAGGAAACGACATCAATCTTCTTATGTCTACTGAAATATTCCAACGGCATTTGAAGGGAAATGCAGCTATTAAATTCCGATCCGAATGTAATAAATTGTTTGAGAAAAATAATAATAATGATATGTTTGTAAATATTAGTCACTTTTCATCCGATTCTAATAATAAAAACAAAGCTAATGACAACTTGTTAAATGTTGTTAATAACATATTGTCGTTTTCAGAACCATAGTTATATTCTTTTTCTTCTTTCTTCGCGCGCATCACGATCTAATGTGTTTTACAAATTGCACACAACTAGTAAATAACATCAAGCTGTACAGCCAAGGCATTGTAACCGCACGGTTTGTACAGTTTCGAGTAACTGGATTGTTATGTAGTTGATGTATCATTATGATTTCTCTCGGTTAAAAGCGCCGGGGAACCACCCCGGCGCATCACACACTCAACCTACTCAATACATTTTCAATCCAACTGTTTCTGTTCTGTTGAGATATTTTGATGAAACAGTCAATGGCAATTTTTTTTCATCTGATTCAATTCTACCTGCTAAAACAGCATCATTTAAATTATCGCATCTTGCCAATTCCTTAGTTTCTGAATAATTATATCGTTCAATTACGGTAGGCACTTTTCTTTCGCCGCCGTATCCGTCAGCCTCTACTCTGCATATAATGCAAATATTGTTTGATTCCATAATAACTCCAGTGGTTGAGTGTTTCGCTTTCATACCTAAATATAGCATAAGCGCTTATGATTGTCAATAGTTATTTAAAAAAAGATCAAATATCTTTATTTTTAGGATGGTTTGAATCATTACTTGTCTTTAAAAGAGCCCGTTTACGCTCTCGTTCCAATACCATTTTTTTTGCTGTTTCCGAAGATAACGTTCGTTTCGATAAGCTTCCACCCTTTTTTCCCATTTCTGAGGCTGTCCATTGCATATGTTTTCTCCTCCCATACTAATATACAACAAAACCGCTTTTGATGCAATATGTTTTAAATAAAGGTTGACAACCATATACGCTTATGTTATTTTATAGGTATGATTACGACACAAGTTAATCCCGGAGACAAGGTAACATACGTTTCGTATAATAAAAAAGAGCATGGGATAGTAAAATCTATTTCTGACAATGAACATGTTTTTGTAGTTTATAATTGTAATAACGAGTGGGAAAATTATAAAAACTACACCGCTGCAAGAACACGGAAAGGTGATCTCGTAATCGGTTGGTGTGATGACTAAAAAAACCAGACTCCAGGAAATGGTAGAACTCGCTCAGGCGTTAAAGTTTGCTATAGGTGGGCAATGGTACCTGTTGAGCTATGTGTATTACAGCAAAATCTATTACCACATCACACAGGACGAAAATGACCAGCACTTCCCGCCGAATCGGGAGTGTTGTGAAATCACGTAAAAAAAATTTTACAATAAATGTTTATCGGAATCGAGTAAAATAAAATGTACGTTAATCAAAAACATGCGTACGATTGCCTGCAGGCCACTCTCGCCAATCTATTGAGAGTGGATTACTCAACAATTCCAGAATTCTATACACAATATTTGATCAAAAAAAATGTCGATAAATTTAATGAGGAATACGACAACTATTTAGCCTCAATCGGAATGTTTCGCATTTATTTTGATGTTAAAATGGAAAATGGGAACATTTCAATTCCTGTTTTTTGCACATTAAATCGACTGGAATGTATAGGGATACTCGAGAAAAAAGACCGGGTATATACTCACTCAGTATTGATTGCTCTCAACAATGTAAACGACAAATTTGATGTAGAATTATTGCACGATCCGAAAGTTGATTCCGAGTATGTCATTGAGGATATTATACAAATCGAGATGATATTAAAAAAATAATAGATCGGAGGTGCCTATACGAGGAGATAATGGAGATATAATCATACCAACAAAAATGGTGTGTTCCATTTAGGAACACACCATTTTGTTATTTTGGCAGGTGTTCGTCGAGGATATCTATAACGTTTCTGTTTTTTGCTGCAATCATTCGCAGGTGGATCGATAGAGGTACTTTCATGCCATGGTATACCGTAGGATTATTTTTATCACCCGATAGTGTGCGTTTTTTCACCGTGCAGATATCAAATCTATTCTGTTTTTTGTTTTTCATAGTATAAATATAGTTGCAATTGTTATACAATGGCGAAGCCCGCATTACTGCGGGCTCATGCATTTAGTTTTGGGATAGTTGTAAATCGTATCCAATTGCGCCGATAATCGTTGTGTGGATGTTGAAAATCATGTGAGGATCAGCCTCTACTCTCTGCATTAATTTAATAATAAACTGTAGTGCATCGATAGTATCCCATTTTGTCGTTTCAATCCCATCTCTGATATACACGACAACAGTTTTCCCGTTTTCCTCGATAGTTTTAAACTCGATTTGCATGGGACAGTCCTTTCATTTGATGGTTATTTGATTGTTAAATGTTCTCAGTCAAATAAAGTGCTGGCGCTTAGTAATTTAATTTAGGCAAGTTGTTGATTTTGTCGGTTAGGTCCTGGGTATCTATAGTTGATAATTTATCAAGTGCTCGGTTTTTTGCTATAATCATAGTTTTAGGCTCTTCTCCTATATGGTTGCTCAATTTACCGATATTTGCTCCGGTAGTTTTTTCTGATACAGTCCAACTTCTTTTACTAAAACCGCCAAGTCCTTGATTTAAGAAGCCATACCAAGGTCTATGCACGCAAAAAGTTATCCCTGAATAATTAAAATTATCTTTTGCTCTAACAGACAGCAAAATGTCCTCTCTGCCCGGATATGGTGCTTTGGTGTTAAATGTTATGGTTTTCATGATTCGCTCCTCGTTAGTGGTTGAGTGTGTTGTTTGTTAAAAGTGAAGGATCTCATACGTTATCTGTGCTTTGTAGCCAGCACCTAAAACGCTATCGTTTAATATTATTTTAAGCGCTTGTTCTTTAGACAGACCTTCAGAAATGTGCTGTTTTGCATCTGCTATAAGTTCAGCACATCGTTCTCGTGCCCATTGTTTAATATTTAAACTATCTGGCGTATTCATCGCGCTCTCCTTGGTTTGGTGTGTGTTATTTTCTTCCATACCTATAATATACTGCTAAAGTTTAACGATTGCAAGGATTATATTAAAAAAGCTATGTTAAGCGGTTAAAATAGGCAGGTAGTGAAAATAATTACGAAATAGTTTGCATAATACGGTGATCGTGGTTATATTTATAGCGTATCAGGAATGCTCTTTCATATATACATCTCACCCGGTTGAGAAAATTTGAACCGGTCTCGAACGCCTTCCTTTCGGTGAGATGGGGGAAGGAAAGTTTTTGAGGCCGGTTTTTTTATTGGAGAATTAAATGGCGTTACCAATACGAGAGACACCAATTTTAACTGGGAAAGACGCTCGCACGTTCAAAGAAAAATGCGATAACGCGCATAAAAACCCAGTATCGATACAGATGTGGAAGCGTGCACGGAAAGTATACGATACGATGAAACGTAAAAACAAACTGATTGAGTTCTGATGAAGCAATGGGAGTACGGCATTGATGATTAATCAATACACAATACCATCGGGTGGGATACTGAGTAACAGGTATCAATACGACGCCCTGCCGTACGTATCTATGCACCAGCAACAGCGACCTGGATACTAACCGCCAGCGACGCCCCGGACAACCCGGCAGTGGTGACTACATAGATAGGTGATTTTCACTCTCCAAATCCATAGGGGGTTTGGGGGTGATCCCAGTTTTTGCTCAATTATATCAACAAAAACAATGATCACTCAATAATGGAGGATAGCCATGGCCTCAGTGCAAGAATTACCTGATGATAACGACAACAACACGCCAGGAATTACAGTACCCAGTGATACAGAGGGAATCATAAGTGATGGAATATTCAAACGCATCAGAACACTAATCCCAATAATGAGACACAATAATTGCCAGTTAATGAACGCAATCAACAATAATCCCATTATTGAGACACGATCTCTATAGGTAGTAATCAATACATTGTATGATGGGAGTAAGGGGTGAATATGTACCAGTTTCGAGTAACGATGCACCCAAATGGCAATACTCCAAAACCCAGAAAACCCTCAACGCATTCGAGAAAACCCCAAAGCGCTCTCTACAAGTGTACTCCATTACCTAACATACGGCACATGATACAAATGGCAATGCACAAAAACGTAGAAATTGAAGCGTATGGGGCAATAATAGGTTGATGTCGCATAATATACATTATGTATACTAAGTATACTAAGGCAATGATATGTAACGAGATAGGTGTGGTAGTATAAGGTGATAGTTGAAGAGTTTATATCAAATTAATATGATTAGCTGTCAATGGCAGGATGTGTATTATGTTGGGGACCCCATCCGACCCCGGGGGAGGGGGTAGTACCATCGAGCGCGTCAGTGTGTGATCGTGTCCACCAGTACTTCTGCGTGAAAGTATTCATTTTAAGCAATCGTTTAAAGGGGGTAGTATACAGGAAGCATGCTTATGTGTGCGACACTACCTTAATTGATATATATTTAGGATTATGGATAAAGTGGATGTTAAGATAGGCTGTCCTGGTAACCTTGAGTCTTTGATAGAGTTGTATGAGGGTGAGGGTTGCGGTGCTGCGATTGAGAAGAGGTTATCGTGTTACAGTGATGAGTTTGTATACTGGTTGGGTCATATGATTGGATTTTTGGAGCGGGATTTATTTGAGAAGGGAGAAGGGAAATGATTAAGAAGTTACTACCGGAAGGGATTGAAGATGTTTCTGAAAAGGTTGATGAGGTTATTGATGCCGTTGCTTTTCTTGGGGAGGTATTTAAGGAACACAACCGCCATTCTGATGAAAACGATTCTCGGATTAAGGGTCTTGAGAGGCAAGTGGCTGCTCACGGAGGGATGCTTGAGGCTCTGAAGCGTCATATAAATGACCATATTGCTGACGATACGATATCCTACAGTCATTATGGTTCTGCAAAAGAGTATCTTGCACCTCACATTGCCAAAAAAGGTTGGGGTTTTCCTGATTCCGCGATAAACTCAGATAAGGGTTATTTTAGAGATGTGGCGAAGCAGTTAAAAGTGTTCTTGCTTAAGGCAGACGAGGCGGAAATGTTGCGGGTGTTTTGTAAGGATCATGGTGTTGAGCAGTTGGTTAGGCTGCGAGCGGTTTTGAAAAAAGCTATTGATCAACGATGTGAAGAAATAAGGAAGGGATGATAGAAGCATGCAACCTTGGAAAAGCACCGGGTAGGTCGTCCTTGTAAGGGCGAGGTTAGGGGAAAAAAAGTAAAGCATGACAGACCGGGTCGTCCGAGCACCCCTGAATCTGCTGAGAAGGCAATGGTTTATGCCAATGCTCTTGCTGACGGCAAGAAGAAGGGTGAGGCCAAAGGGATTGCTGGATACAGCGACAACTTTTTCCCTGAGCGTATGCGGGTTGTCCGAGAGGCGTTGGCAACGGTTGATCAGCAGCGCGGTACGCTTCAGAACACTCCTGGATTTACACTCACCGATATTGCTGGCAGATTTAAAAGAAGAGCTACAAATGCTAAGGTAAATCCTCGTGACCAAACCGTGAACGATAAGGCTTTGGTTGATATTCTTGATTACAGCCCGGAAAAGAAGGTCAGTGTTACATCGGTTGCTCTTTCTTTGGAGTTCACTGATTTAACCAGTGAAGATTTAATTGCTGCCCGTGAAAAACTTGTGCGGGAAATGGGCGATGCCGATGAATAAGAAGCTTGAAGAGATCGCTAAGATTGATAAAGAGCTTAAGCATCGGGAAAAATACTGGCCCATAAAAGATGCTATTCCGAATATTGCGCAGGAACGGGCATTGTCTTGTTACATGACGCCTCATCCTACCTATGTTGATAAATATCCATTTATTATGATTTTTCGTGCGGGGAATGGGGGTGGGAAGACTTGTGATTTGGCGTGGCTCCTTGCTGGTGTGAGCCTCGGCCCTGAGTTCATGAATAAAACTTATTTCAGGCATCAGTACTTTTATGACTGCATGGATATTCGCAGGAAACGGGCATTAAAGGTGCGGATTGTATGCGATAAGGCGGATATGCAGGAAAACGGGTCTGTTTTTGAGCAAATATCGAAATGGATACCAATCGCGAGGTATGCAGGTTTTAGTGCCAATTCCGACAAACGCTCGGTTAAAAGGTGGTTTGAGGATAAGACTTCCGGTGGGTATTATACCAAGATCAGAATTCCGGCTCCTACTCCGGAGTTTATCGAAACCGTTGTCGATATAAAGACTTTCGATCAGGATACCGTTGCTCATGCCGGACCGGATTATGATATAATACTTTTTAATGAACCTCCACCGCAGGATAAATTTAATGAAAACATAGGGCGGTGTCGAACCGGTGGAAGAATAGCCGTGTTTCTTACTCCTCTCGATGCCGCTGAGTATTTGCAGAAAATGGAAATGGGAGATTATCCCGACGGTGAGTTTTTTGTAACGGAAGCGTCGATATGGGAAAACTGTGCGGACGTAGCGGGAAGCCGTGGGGTTCTGAGTAAGTCAAAAATCGAGAGCTTGATTCGGGCATGGCGGGAAAACAACGAACTCGAAGTGCCGGCACGGGAGCATGGAAAATATGTCAGTTTAGCAGGTGCTATTTTCCCGATCTATAATAGTAACGTTCATGAAATAGAACCCATTGAAATAGATCCTTGTTGGAATGTCTATAAAATTATCGATCCCCATGAGGCCAAACCCCCGTTTTGTATCTGGGTGGCCGTAACTCCACTTGGAGACAGCTATGTGATCGCGGAGTATCCTACAGCTTCCTGGCCCGCCATAACCTCTACGTATCTTACTATCGAAAACTTCGTTCAGGAATTCAAACTTATTGAAAGTGGGAAAAATAGCACATTTTCGTATATAAGAAAACCATTGATTATTGATGAGTGCTACGGTGACCCCACTTTTTTCGGTACAAAGTTGCCAAATACTGCAAAAACAATAAAGCAAACCTATGAAGAGGTGGGATGTGAAACCATAATAACAAATTTTAATGACGGCGTTGCCTACCGTCATGACCGAGCAAGAAAGTTATTGCTGTACGACTATCAGCGAAAAGTAGATAGTATTAATAAGCCCAAAGCTTTTGTTTTCAAGTCCTGTAAAAACGTTTCGCGTGCTTTTAAGAATTATCAGTACAAAGCAAATAAGGGTATGAGTGGCGGATTAAGTGATAAAATAGATAAAACCTGGAAATGTCCAATGGCGTGTTTTGGCTATTTTGCCGTTAATTATGAGGGTTATAGACTCGAATACCGGGATAGGGGCGGCAATTACGTTGACCCGGAGATATTAGCTATTGACAGATCTCGTAATTCACAATATATTGAAGATGAACTAGATGCATTGGGTAGGTTCATATAATGCTTGAAGAAACATACGTTGATATCGATGAATCTTCGGATAGGTACGCACTAAAAAATCTTGTCCCTGAATCCGAAGCAGCTATTAATTTATGGCAGAAAAAAGTAGCACAATTCATTCAGCGCTCTGAATTCTGGAAACCAAGTCTTGAAATGGGTAAAAAATGCATGAACGCCATGCAGAGAAAGATTTTTACCCCGAGACAGCGTGCAAAGTACTTGAGAACTGAGCACAAATGGCCTGTAGAGCTTCAGCTCACTAAAAAATTCGTTAATACGCTCACCAATGAGATAAAAAAAGCAATTCCCGGTTCTGATATAACCTACGAAGATGACAGCCCTACTGAAAATGCCGCGAAACCGGAAACTTTCAATGTCGTAATCACAATGATGAAGCAACAACTCAAGCTCGATCAGAAAAATAATCGTGTTTTGCGCAACGGACTTATTACCGGGTATCCCATTCATCTTTGGTTTGAAAAAATAAGGGGAGTTTCTGCTGTTCAAGGCGCGATTCCACTCATCCCTTCGGTGTTGTCCTGGGACAGCACACTCCCTAATGAATATTTTGATGAAGACAGCGGCGTAACCGACCTTATGTTTCTTAAAAGAATGACGAAAGCAGAGATTTATGAAACATTTCCGGAAAGAAGAAAAGCCCACGAACGCCATAAGGAGCTTCTGAAGTCCGATAGTGGATACATGAACAAGCTCCTCGGGATGGACGGCAAGGTAACTTCCAGAGACCGAAAAGACCATCTTTACAAAATGATATCCGAAGCAAGGTTTAACTCCGAAGGTGGTTATTACTTTACCGTACAACATGTTTTCCCAGTGTCAACAAAGCAAAGGGCATGGTTTAATCCCGATACGTACGCGGTGTTTATTCCGCCGATTGACTGGAGCGAAGAGCGCCGGGGCGGATGGCTTGACGAAAACCCGGATTACAACGTTTCTGGAATGACCGAAGTAAAAACCTTATGGGTTACAACGATTTCTTCCGACGGGTTTGTATGGGAAAACTACGAACACTGGTACCAGGAAGACGGCGAGTTGCCGTGTGCGACATACATTGCTGATATGGTTGACAATACACCGGTAGGTGCTGTTGAGGACATACTACCCTATGTGTTGCTCGCGAGCGTAAGCGCTACCGAGGGTCTTGATCAGGTACGAAGAGGTACCGGTAGACTTACGGTAATTTCTACCGGGAGCATTAAAAACGTTGACAATATCAACAAGGAACTCAGCGCCTCCGAAGGAGTACTTATTGCAAAAAAGGGGTTTGCTCCGAAAGATGCGGTCCAGACGTTTACCAGGACTCCGAACACTACATTCCTTGAAATGGAGGACAGGCTTGAAGGTAAAGCTGCCGAAGTCCATGGTGTGAGTGATGCGCAAATGGGGAAAACGGCTCCCCGACAATCAGAGAAAGCGAAACTTCGCGAGCTTAAGCAAGGGTTGAGCCCGCAGGCACCGTTTGTTGAAAATTATCAGCAATACAACATAGACCTTGAAAATCTTTTATGCAAGTTGATACCGAGAGTGATTACAGAAGAAATGGTGGTCAGATTAAAAGATGAATACGGGCAGCAGCAGGAACCGGTTACCGTAAATGGTACCGAGTACGATTACAATGGGGAAGCTCACAGAGTGGTAAACGATATCGTGAGCGCACGGTATCGGGCAGTTGCGAGTATCGCCGATGACAGTACTACAAGCAGGGAAGCGCAAATGCTTTCCTTTATGGAGTTGCTTGAAGCTATTGGCAATCAGTTATTCCAAATCGACCCCATGCTTCTTGGTCATATCATGGCGAAATGGCCGAATATGTTTGCCAGAGAAACCTCTAAGTTTTTGATTGAATTTGGAGAAAAACAACAACAACAGCAGCAGCAAATGGCGCAAGCTGAACTGCAGCAGGATAAAGATAAGCAGAAACAGCGTAAAGATATTGAAATGGAGAAAATTAGACGTCCGCGACTCGCTCTCAAGCTTTCCGCAACAGACGTAGAGGAAGCTCCGGACGGTATGAAAATATTATATCAAATGATGCAAAATTACGAAGCCGAAGCATCTGAAAAAGAGATGCGGGAAGCAGCAGTTGAACAACAGCAGCAGCAGCCTGAGCCAGAGGAACAACCTGAAATGCAGGAAGCCGAAGTCGCTGTAGCTTAAGAAGGGATAAGGGATGAAAATTGAACTTGCAGATGAAGAAACCACGGTAACTGCCGAACCCGGAACCGAGGGAAGAGAAGTTGTTGAAGAAGTCGTTACAGATGATTCTTTTGAAAACTATGTCGGGTCGAAAGATGTAAACCCGGAGCAGCGACCGATCAAGAAGATCGATCGTGAAATGTTTAGCACAAAGGTTGCCATTGACAGACTTGTAATGGATAGCGGAGAAGACATCTTCATCCCGAAGGATGTGGTGGAGGAGCTGGAGAAAGAAAAAAAACCGGAAAAGAAAGAGGTTTCTGAAGAGGAGACTACGGAAGCCGATAAAGATAAAACCGAAGACGACAAGGAATTTAATGCTGAAGCGTTCTTTGAAAAAAGCGGGATTAGTAAGGAAGATTTTTCAAGTTTTGATGAAAAGCTGCAAGAGAAAATTGTTGATATTTTTGCAGGTAGCGAAGATAATTCAGCGATTGAAAAAATAGCCGAAGCAAACACAAAAGTTTCGGAATTAAACACCGTCATTTCAGATCTTTACAAAGATCCGACAATCGCGGCACGGATAGAAGAAGTAAAAACCGGGAAAAAATATGTTGCCGACGATCTTCCCGTTGTTACAAAGACCGAAGCCTCAAAGCTTATCGGACTTGTTGATGATCCCGATGCTTTTGAGGTGGCGGTTAATGAATTAATGGCGTCGAAGGGTGAACAAGTAATCGCGGTCGAGCGTTCGATCTCCGAAAACAATGCAAGAATATCAAAATTGAAGGAAGAGGCATTAAACGTTGTACAGAAAATGGTGGAAAAAGAACCGCGCATCGGAATTAAGGAAAAAGACCTTTCGAAAATAAATGAGAGCCATTCCGATTGGCACAAATTACATGGCGAAGGCGGGATGTTTGATATTTTCAAGAAAATGCATTATACGTTAAAGCAAATCGTGGCAAAAGGACCGGATCGGCTCTTGCGTGAAATAGCTGATGAAAAAGGTTGGTCGAAAGACCGTGACAAAAAAATAAAACAAAGTGGAAAAAAAGAATTTCTCGAACAAGTGCGACTTGCGGCTAAGCAAGCTCGAACGATTAACCCGGATAAAAAATCCGGCTCATCTGTCTCGACAGGATCGGGCGGATACGATCGTGCATCATTAGTCTCGGAAATTGCCTCTGGAAAAACCACTACGTGGGAGAGGCTTGCTGCCGATGCCGACAGCAGACGAGACAGAAAAATGATGTATGAGCTTCAAAAAATCCACGAAGAAGGACTTGCGGCGGGAAAAAGGAGAAAAACAAAAGAAGAATAACAGGAGGATTCAATGTTTTCAAAAACTATCACAAGCATTCTCGGGCTATTTTGTACCGCGCTGTTTGTTGCCGGTGTAGGCCGATTCGATCCCGTTGGTGGAACATATGACGAACAGACCACGTACGAAACGGATAAACAGCTTTATTATGGTATGCGGACGCGTTCGCTTATTGCCGATCTTTCCAGCACATCAGGCGGAGTAAACGAAAAAGAAGCGTTTCCGGGTTATGATCTTAATCCGGTAATACGACGAAAACAGATCGCTGAAGGCGATATGATGCGCGACACAATGCTGGAATCAGTTACCGGCCTTGTAACTTATGGTGATCACCCGGTTGCGGCTGGCGGGTTTCTGCAGTTCAAAAACCAGGAATTCAGGGTCAACCAAATTGATAGCCCGGCATATCAGGTTGTTGGGAAAATGAGTCAGCACCGGGTAAAGAAAACAATTCCCGACCTGCCTGCAAAAACTAAACAGCAGGCTATGGAATTCATGCGTGAAGAACTTGAGTTTCAAGCTATTCCAGCACTTCTTCAAGGTGCATCACCCTCAGTTCTTAAAACAGCGGCAACCGGCGGACTCGGTGCGAGTCTCGGAGTTGGTAGCGGAGCCGGTGCGGCAATCCCTCTTATGGGGAAAAACTGGTTCACTCCCGATACCGGTCACATTACGTACAATACGACTCCCGCAACATGGAATAGTACGGTTAACAACGCGGTAAATGGTATTGATGCCGCCGACGCCGATAAGTTTACTCTTACTTTTCATGAAAAAATACGGGCGCATATTGATACAATTCCTTGGGAGCCGGTCGGGATTGGCGGAAAACGTTGGAAGACAATTGCAGCAGCGGACCCGGACATTATGTGGAGAATAAAGTCTTTGCTTGCTACATACAATCAGTATGCTATGCCAAGAGGACAAGGTAACCCACTTTTCAACGATAACTATGCGATTGAACTGGATGACGTTATTTATTTCTCGTGGCCCAATTTGAAGAAATACCGTCCAGCTTACAATGCAACAACCGTCCGTCCTGATTTTGGCCCCGTTACTGCAGGAGTCGATCCCAGAGGATACACGACGACTTCTTCTTACGGGATGGTTCTTTATCTTGGTGCCGGTGCATTGCTTGAGGGATATGATACCAGTTTATGGACAACTGAAAAAGAATACGACCATGGTAAGGGTTGGGAAGTTAGCGCCCATATCATGAATGGTTTCGTTCGTTCGGAATGGTATGCAAAAGACGGTCGTACCGATGCAAGTGCTTGTGAAAACAGAGCTTCTTTGGTTGCGGCATTTTACGAACCCGGAATTGGCTCATAAGTCTTATAATTTTAACTAAAAGGAGAAAACAATGTTTAAAACAATTTTTGGTCTGTTCTGTATGGCTTGTTTCACAGCCGCGCAGGATAAAGTTGTCGTTCCGGCGCATCTTAATTTCGGAGGTGGAAATGCTCATAAAATCATGGCCGGACTTGTTGGTACTACAAAGTTTACAAACATTCTAGGGACAATCGATTTTCCGTTTGTTTACGCGGATGATTCTATTTGTGGGCCAAAGGGTATTTCGGTTATTTTCTGCCGAACCACCCCTGTTGCCGATACTGATTATGCCAGTCTCCCGACTGGATCGATTGCGATTCAACTGGAAATTACATCCACGGTTGTGACCGATCTTCAGATCTGGATTAAGGGTGGAACCGGTGCAAGTGATTGGCGTAAATTGCTTGCAAGCTCGGAAACTACTGATGCAACCGCTTACACTGCAGCGAAAAGTCTTACGAATGTTCGCGGGAGCAATAGTGGAACCGGCGACTTTCGGGCATTTTATGGGCGCATTACACTGACACACGCTTCCGCCGGTAGCGGTGAAGGTATTCGAGCATATGGCATTACAACTGGTGGCGCAAACGCTTTGCGTGGCGCTCACTTAACCGCAGAGGTTGGTGCGGGTGGAAGCATTGTCGGCACCGGTGAAGGAGCCAGGATTGATTTTCATACAGTTGCGGGCCTAACCTTAAGTGGTGGAACTGTGCAATGCCTGAATCTTATTACCAATAATGCTTCTTCTGTTCTCGGTTGTACTAATTCAGCACATATCAGAATTTCTGATGACAGTACTTATGGAATGGCTAATATCATAAATTTTGGTACTATTGTCGGGCGGTCAACTGATGCCGACGCCCTAGGCCCATATACGTTTGAAGACGGCGGTATCACTATAGGCGCCACTGATGCAAAAGCAGCCTTCCGGGTAAAAACCCCTGATGGAACGTTTTATTTATTGGGGTGGGGAGCCGGTCAGGTTTCAGCAACATAATGTATAAATAAAAAAACCGCCCTTTCGGGGGCGGTATTTCTTAGAAGGGATTAAAAGGATGACAGAAGACCGTAAGGTAGCCATTAAACAGCGCATTGCTATGCTAAAAGAGCTGATGTGTGATAAAATGCTGCAGTTAAAATCTGCTGAAAACAATATTAAGGAGCTTGAAAAAGATGCGAGTTCTATCGGAGGAGCTATCCAGGATTGTCAATACTGGTTGGACACTATGCTTCAGGAGAAAAAGACAGCAACCACTTATGATTTAACGCCAGAACAGATTAAGCAAGCAATTGCACTTGCACAAGAGAAAGGACCGGAAAAACAATGAATAAAGTTATGATTATACGGTATGACGGTAAACCGCCACGTCAATTACAGTGGGAAGGTAAGTTTGTTCCCTGGTATTGTGATCCAAATGGCTTTCAAGTTGCGATTGTCGAACCAGCTCACGGCCAATTAATGGCAACAGGGAATCCCGATAGGTATCGATATTACCGTAGCAAGTCCGTTGACATTCAGGTGCCGAAGCCGAACGGAGCTATTAAGTGGGAGAAGCTGTATTCTTGGAAATACGACAAAGTGGCGATGTCGGTTGGAACAGATGATGACGGTGAAATTTTGACAGATGACAACGGTGAAATTTTGACGAAAATCCGTTTTGAGTGGACGTTGGACACGAATGATGAATTTGTGATTGAAGCTACTGAGGAATTTATCACCGGAAAGAAAACATATAACGACCGGTCAAAAGAAATAGCTCTTATGACTGGGGAAAACACCGCACTCGTTGCATCCAATAAACGGCTGGATAAAATGATTACAGACCAAAATGCCGTTATTGAAGTTATGAAGAGAAAGATCGATCAGTTGGAACAAGGTAAAAACACCAAAGGGCGACCGAAGGCTGTCAAATGATTCTTTCTGTTTTTGTTGAGCGCTATATTCCCATGGGGTTACGACAGGGCCGTGATTACACCGGTCCTATGGGTTGGTGCTGGCTCATGAACATATTGCTTCGGCGGCTTGAGGTCGAGGGGCTTATCTCGCTTGACCAGAGAAAAGAAGTTGGGGTGATTGTTGATAACGACTACTGGATTACTATCCCTACCGATTATCGGAGTATGGTGGCGCTTCATTATCCCGATTTTTCAGAGGTTAAGCCGCTTGTTGATGTCGGATATGATATTGTTAACGGCAAAATAAAGCTCGATACCGCAGTGGAAACCGATGACGATGATGTTGATGAATTTACGTTGTCGTCCGGAGGTGCCGGCAGTGTCGTCATTAATGACGACGACGCGGTCGAAAACCAGTGGGAAAAATCTCTTTTGGTTCTCACCGACGGCACGTATTCCGGAGATGCGATTATAATCGGTGAACACGATGCGGCAGCAGTAACAACTACGTTGAATTTTCTTCACACCAGGACAACGAGCATATCGGATTCAACAACCGGGTACCTCACAGATGTTTACATAATGTTGAAATACATGGCAAAATTCACCGGACTGACTGCATCGTCGGATGAAATACCGGTCAGCGACGAATACGAAGAAGCGTTGATTGCAGGATTGAGTGGTCTTGCCAGTAAGATTAATTCAGAAGAGCGGGCAGCGTTCAGAAACGAGTTTGAATTTGATCTCGGTTTGTTAAAAGATGAACAATTTACTCCTACATCAGGCCAGGCCAGGCCGGTACCGCGACCAATGGCCGGACTTGAAAACTGCAGCGACTATCCATACGCAAAACACAGTGATTTTATGGGAGATACAGATGCTTGGCTTGAGTAAAGCTTTAATTCCATTGTTCTTTATGACTTTGGTATCATTGATTTGCAGTTATTTTGGTAATTTTGCATGGTTGTTTCCGTTGATATGCATTCCATTTTATTGGTTGCCGATCGATCCTTACGAACTCGATAGAAGTATAAGGTACAATACTGGTGTTTCACGTGAAACCTCTAAAATGTTAAACATAAAAGAACCTGATATATACCATGGCAAACCATTTAGATGTGTCGGTATTTTTAATCCGTATATTGCAACGAAGCAAGAAACCGGTTACGGGGTTGCGATAGTTCACGAACTTTGCCACATTCATTTTAAACACCCGTTTTTAAATTCTCTTTATTTTACACTATGCACAATTGCGATTTCATTGTGTTTATTTTTAATGCCTTTTATGGTTGTTGTTTTTGCACTTACCTTAATTCCACTAACAAATTTCAAGACGTTAAAAATGGAAATATGGACGGATGTGCTGGCCGATACTTTTGTTGATATGGAAAAATACGTTAGAACGAAAACACACGATTCGTGGTTCAGGACAAAAAGACTGGCGGCATTAAGTGGCAAAAGAACGTAATATACCTTATGAACTTGAGGAGCCAAGATACGGAATAAATACGTTCGATTCTCCTAAAAAGCTATTACAGCACTTTTCACAACAGCTTTCAAATTCATTTCCAGGTATATCGGTAAAGCCGCGAAATGGTATTACCGAAGAAATGCTTGAAACCGGAGCACTTGGATACGGCAGCGTTCATACTTATTTCAGGCCGGAATACGTTACTATCGAAAAAGATGGCAATCTCTTCATAATTGTCTGGCATTACAATATAGGTGACCCGACAAGGCACGGCATTGAGGTATGGAATATTTCCGACGGCCTCCGCACTGTTTTGGATCTGGGAAAATTTAACGCAACTGAAATTCATGTAACTTTCAAAAAACTGCACGGTGATATTTACTTAGCGATTGAAAAAGAATTCCAAACCAACAATACTTCTGCTTATCGAACAAAAAATAAGATACTTGAATATATAGACGGTGCATGGGTTGTGCGGGAAATGGGAATCGACATTTCTCCTCAAATTCAGAACATTTACACCGTGCCCTCAGCCGAAGACTCTGGATTATGGGGTGGAAGAGCGTATTATGGTGGCGTGGTATGGAACAATGAAATCTGGATAGTTGGCGGCTTAAATGATACCGGAGCGCTTAATTCTGTTATTCACTCTTCTGACGGAAACCGATGGACCACAGAAGTGGTTGCCGTACTCGACCAAACAATTGAAGGCGGCGAACTCGTTACTGAGGACGGCGAGCAGGTTTACGAACCTATTACGATGCCTTTGCGGTATGGATTCAAACTTATCGTGTTTGATGAAAAATTGTGGTTTTTTGGAGGCACTGACGGAACCAGTTGTTTTCAGGACATTTATTTTACCGAAGATGGAGTAAATTGGGTTAAATCGGGTTTTGATGCCGACTGGGATGTGAGGAAAAATTATGGTATTGTTGAATATGACAGCAAGCTGTGGATAGTTGGTGGAGAGGAAGCTGACGGTACTCCCATGTCGGATGTATGGAATTCTACTGACGGAATTACCTGGACCGAGGTAAGTCAGGATTCAGGTTTTACCGCACGAGGAAAACACATTTGCATCGTGTACGATTCAAAGATTTGGATCCAAGGTGGCACGGGAACCAATATTTACAGTAGTACTGATGGTGCTACCTGGACGGAGGTTGCTGCTGACGCCGGAATTGGAACCCGTACTTACCATGCCGCATGTGTTTATGATGATTATATGTGGATTGTTGGTGGACTTGATGTTGCCACACCTAAAAACGACGTCTATCAATCAACTGATGGAATTACCTGGACACTTGTTCAGGGCAGCGCCGATTGGACCGCCCGGTACGGCTTCGAATTATTCATGTTTCTCAACGACTTGTATTTGGTTTGCGGATATAGCGGATCGGCTTATAACACCGATGTTTATTATTCTGACGATGGAATTACCTGGACTGCTTTCTCAATTGGAATGGTTACCGGGAAATATTTCTCGTATACTTATACTTTTATTCGCAGAACCGATGACTATGCCGTACTTGCCGATATAGACGATTTTATTTACCAGTCATGGGAAACCGTGAATAGTCAGCAAATCATCGGAGCTGATGAAGAACTACTGACCGGTACTGTATCATTATCAGGAACGGCATTAACCGGTTCGGGGACTGCCTTTGATACCGAACTCGAAGAAGGCGACTATCTTAGAATTGACGGCGTACCGAGGCATTATGAAGTAACCAGTGTTACTGACGCAACGAATGCCGTAGTAGTAAATACTCCTGGAGACACTTATTCCGCAAAAAGTTTTGCCCTTCTTCCGGCTGAAGACGAATACATAACGACTAACAACTTTATGCCCGGAGAATGCGAAGGCGTTGAAAGCGAAGACTATAGAAGAGTTATCTACACCAGTACTTCAACTGGTTATTGCAGGAACTTTATAGTTATTCCTTCCTCTGCTGCTGCACGGGCAAAAGGAGCAACTCATGTTCGAATATACAGAACACTCCAGGCCGACACACAGACTGTTGCGCAAGGGCTTTCTCATCGATACCTTGTTGATGTAGCTCTCGATCAGCAGAAAACATATCGAGACAACACCAGCGATGCAACGCTTGTTGGTGAAACCAATGTTATTGAAGTGATTGGAATGAGCGCCCCGCCTTCAGGCAGGTTTTGTTTTTGGGCGGGTGGAAGACTTTGGATTGGCGGCAATCCAGATCTTCCGGGGTACTGGTTTGCATCGAATTCGCCGAGCAATACGCAATATCCTCAAAAGTACGCCTCTCTTTTTGATTTGGAGGAGGAGTACATTACTTGTGATCCGGACGACGGGCAGCGCGACACCGGGGGCTTCGAGTTTCTTGGTGATTCTTATTTCTGCAAGGAACGTAAAGTATTCAGAGTGGCAAACAGCACACTCGATAATTTAGTGTATCCGATAAGCCATTCCATCGGCGTTGCTTTCCCGAATTCAATAGCATTTGGCGTTGATCCTGAAAACGGATATCCCGCAGTATTTTTTCTTTCTGAAAGCGGGCCGGCGTATCTGACATCGGGCGGACAGGTAAGGTTGATGCATGAATTCAGAATAGCTGAGCTATGGCCGGGGGTATCGAGTTCAATTCTTAGGAATTCCGACGGCAGTGTCACCGACTGGCATACCAGAAACAAGGTTTCCGGCGCATGGTGGAATGATTCTTATTTTCTGTGTTACGGCGATTCAAATGATTCTGAGTGCGATATCGATACAAATGTAAGCATTGGAAACCATTATGCACGCGACGGACGTTCCTTTGGCGGGTTTAAGTGGGAATTTGCTATCCCTACGGGGTTATCAAATGTGATTTTTGAGCCTCAGGTGATCGTTCCCATTGATAATATCACCGCCTATGCGCTTTCTCATAAAACCAACAATTCAGGAACGAACGTATATAGGTTAATGAAATACAGCGATGTTTCTGATTTTATTGATACCTACACTGAAGGAACTGCAAAGATAGTATCCAAATGGAAGCCGCGACCTTTTGCAGCAGCTTATGATCGAAAGCAATTTGTTGAAGCCAAGACGTTGATAACCTATGTTGAATTTGACGATGACGAAGGTTTGGTTGTTACGATATCTGCGGATGGATCGAGGCTCGTAAACGAATCCACATACGCGCAGGTAAGGCAAAGCGGCGTGTCGGCAACGGGTTCGGCTGGTTATCGGTTATTTGAAGCGATACATTTGAAAGATGGAATCATAGGAACCGTTTTTTCCGTTCTTATGGAGAAAACAATACCAACTGATGGAGATGTTGAGATACATTGTCCTGAAATTATTGTATTACCGATTGAACGCGATTTGGAATTTAATTCGGCGGGGGCGACAATCAGCGGACTTACATTTGTTGAGGAAGCCGATGCAACACCGGAAGTTGAAGTTTAAAAACAGGAAAAGGAGAACATTATGGGAGGAAGCACATTTAATGATTTACCGCTTAAAGACAGAATGTTGGTTGGTTCGCAGATAGATGGTACTACGCAGTATGCCAAAGCGACAGGGCTTGATTTGTCTTCTAATACTGATTACACGCCACCAAACGGGGAGACTATGAACGCGCTTATCATTACCGCCGGTGCTGGAGATATTGACGTCACTTTTGAAAACGGAGGGCGGGCAGTAATTGGATTTACCACTGCAGCCAATGACGCGAAAGAGATTTTCAGATCGTATAGAATAGTAACTATTCATGGCGATACGACAACAACTTATTCGGGAAACATTTACCCTATTTTTTAATTATGCCGGAAGAAACCAGACAACTTCAGAGAAAATTGAGTGACACGGAAAACGCTCTTAAAAAGCTGCGCTCTGATTTTGAACGGATAATAAAAGGTGCCGGACTTATTGTAATGCACGGCACCCGGCTTGAGGTAGATGAATCGGTGCGGATATCTGACTTAACCCGCAAAATCGCTAATTTAACGCAAAGGATTGAGTATATTGAAAGTATAACAGGTACTTCAACCACTACTCCAACCACTGACGAGCTTAGGTTGGGTAATTGGCGATTTTTTGCACCCGTGGAAGAGCCTTATGAAGGATTGATTTATAGTGGTAATACATTATTTACGCAAGTCGATTTAAATGAAGGATTAACAACTGAGCCCGATTGGGAAACAAGAGGAGAAGACAGTTTATGAAAAAGATTTGTTTGCTGGTTTTATTGTTTGCATTCACCGTTTTATGCGGAACGCATCACGATTTTAGGGGAACTCAGGTACATACGCCATTTAGGTGGATATTCGCCGACAGCACCGCAAGAGCCGACGAAGCGGTAGCCGCTGCCGATACTCATAGCGTAGCATTTGTATTAAGTGACACATCGCAATGGATACTTCTTGACAACAGCCCGAAGACGTGGGTAAAGCTTAGTGTTCAGGACGACTCGTTAAACTACAACATGTATATCGATTCTATTAAGTCAAGCTTTATTGAAGCAACGAAAGTAGATATAAACGGCGGTGCAATGGACGGTGTTATTATTGGTGCTGCTTCTGCACAGGATGCTGATTTTGACAGTGTTGATGCGAACGTTGGAGTTTTTGATTCAATAAGTACCGGGGGTACTTGGTTTCAGTATGACACAGGAAGTTTTCTTTGTACTCTCAATGTGGCTTTGAGCGCAGCACGAACGGACGGCGTTGACTCTGTCGGAGTAGGCAAATGGTCAAGAATAGGGAGTATTATTAATGTGATTGTAGACGATGTAAATATTAGCTATGGTAGTTTGGGAGCTATAAAGATAGATAATTTTCCCGATTCTTTGTTGCCTACAGTGGAAAGCCATTGTCCGGTAGGGGTCAGGGGTGCGAGTGCCAACATGTGCGTGTATTTCAAAATCGGCACAACAGATGTTTATATTTTGAGCACGTATAATACTGGTGCCCATGTCGCATTAATATTGAATCCAACATTCACGTATTCATTGAGGTAATTATGCCTATACCAGTATCGGCAACACCAGTTAGAAAACGGAAATACTTTCCTTCTGAGAACGACACCGATCAAGGGTTGTTCTCAGGCTTCGCTACCGGCGACGAAGGAGAAAATCAGGTAGGCTCTCTCGTTAATGAAAATCTTGAAGGTATGCTTACTGGGGAAGCGTTTGACGCTACGAAAACTCAGCAACGGGAAAGCTTCGCCAGGGCAGCGAAAAACCTCAGAACTACATCCGGACAGGCCAATGCTGCTGCCATCGGGCAGGGTGTTGCGACTAAGGCGCAGGGACGTGTTGAGCAGAACATCTTCCAGGGGCTTGCCGATACCGAGACGGGGCTTGCAGTCGAGGAGCAAGCCATGAAGGAACGCGGTATCGGGATGGCCTCGGATATCGGGCAAGCCGAGCAGGATATAATTACTCAACGCAGAGGACAGGATATTGGACTGCTCGTATCGAGGGAGCAGCTCTCCGAAGGTGCCCGACAATTTAATATCAGTACTACCCAGGCACAGAAGCAATTTGAAGACAGTCTAAAATTCGATTACAGTCAGCTCTCGCAAGTCGACAAGCAGTTTTTAGCTTCATTAGGGCTTGACGAAGCTAAGTTTGAAGCTTCGAAACAGCAGTTTCAGCAACAGCTCGAACAGCAGGGTCGTTTGACAATGGCTGAATTAAACGTTCGGGAAAAAGAACTTGCCGAAACCGGACGGCAGTTTGACAGTAAGATTGAATTCGATACCTGGGCAACCGAGCAGCAGTTGGATGACAATGAGAAAAATAGGGTATGGCAAGCGATACAGAATGAGAGTGCCAATGAAAACAGAGTTGACATTGCTAAAATGTATATCGATCAAGAGAAGTGGATGCAAGACGAAATTGACACATTGACAAGGGATGGGTGGACTACTGAAGATGCAAGAGCGCTGGCACAGCAACGACACGAAGAAACTCTTCAAATTAACGACAATGAATTGCGACGGGAAATAGAGTCGGGAAGAGTTACGATGGCGGACGGCAACACTTTTGACACAGTTCAATTGCAGGGACTACTTGAGACTGCCAGACAATTTGATGACAGAATTGACTTTGAAGAAAAAATGTTAGCTGTTCAGGCAATGGATGAAGATGGAAATCTGCTGTTTAATAATGACGGTACCCCAAAAATGATAGATCGGGAAACAGCGGGAAGACTTTGGGAAACGAATGAACGAATAGCACAAAATGCATTTCTTGCCGGGGAATCAGATCTTTCCAGACAGCTACAGAAGCAAATACAAACCGGTAAAATTACAATGGCGGACGGCAGCGCTTTTGATACCGTCCAATTGCGGGAACTACTAGACAGGACAATGCTGCAAAACGATCAGCAAGAATTTTTAAAAGACATGTCAAAAGTTCAGGCAATGGACGAGGAAGGTAATCTGTTGGTTAATGACGACGGCACTCCAAAAATGATAGACCGGGATACAGCCAATAGGATATGGCAAGCAGCGGAAGCGTCGAAAGATCGCGTTCAAGAAGCCCAGCTTCAAACACTCCAGAATGAATTTACTGAAAAGGGCTGGAATTTTCAAGCATTGATAGGTACAATAGAATATTTACCTGATAAACTGGTCGCCAATATGTTAAGAGAGGTTTCTATTAAAACCGGTATTACCCATACCGCTACTGATGCGGAAGGAAATATTCTGAAGGGTGACGATGGAGAAGCGATACAACTACCGGGATTTAAGGATTACGGCGCAAGTGAGAGACTTGGATTTGATGAGGCGTATGGTGAATGGAAGCCAGGTGAAAATACAACGTACACTATTGCCGAATCTGCTTCGATAATGGCGAATATCGATGAATTGAGAGAGCAGGGAAAGGCCGTTGCTGATACCGGAATTGAGAGTGTTAATCCTGTTGTATGGACCACTGAAGGCAAAAACAGGTGGAAGCTTACTGGAGATGCGTTTAAATGGGCGGCAGACAATATAGGGCAGCTTTATAAGGCATCAAACGGGCGTCTTTATGAAGTGATAGGAATACAAGATGCTAATGCTAGTAAACGACATTCCAGGGGAAGTATAGTTTTTCGTGATACGGTAAGCAATATAAATTTTTATTATAGCAGTGGATCGGGTTTTCCCGAATAGGAGATTTTCATGGATGAGGAATATGGACTAATGGACGTGGCTAGTGACACGGTAAAGGGTGGATCAATCGGCTCCATGCTTGGTCCATGGGGTACGGCGATCGGTGCCGTGGCAGGGGCCGGTGTGGGAATAGCACGTGCAGCCGCTAACAAAAGATCGCAAAAAAAACAGGGGGGACTAACGGACGTTCAAACAGAGAACCTTGAACTGCAAAATAAAGAGTTAAAAGAACAAATGAAGCGACGGAAGAATATACGGAATTTAATGTTGGGTTATACATAGGAGAGTCATTGTGGCAAAAAAGCGACAACAAAAAGGGCAGTTGTTTTTCTATAAAGGAGCTTCTACCAATGGGCGGAGAATAGAAAATATTACTTACGATGCAATGATGGACCTTATGAAACAAAGTAAGGAAATGCTTAAGCAACAGCAGGCCGACGAAGCACTTGACCCGATCATAAATGCAGAAGTGCGAAAAGTAGGTGCTCAGAATTTTGAAAAAAATCTCGGTCCGAATCGTGAACCCATGCAAGGCATACCGGTAGAGGAAGATTCCGTAATGTCAGGATTGGATAATATTAAGTCTTCAAAGGAAGATACCAGTGGGCTGGAAAGAATTTTAAGCAATCTACCTCCTCCTCAAGGTCAGCCAGGAGCATTAGGTGGTTTTGAAACCGGGATAGAACAGCAAGCACCCACGCAGCCATCTATTGAATCTTCGTCTCTTTTGGAGGGATTACCTCCTGAAATGCTGAGAGATTTGATAGCTGAATACCATGCTGGAGTTACGACTGGATCTAAGTTTTGGGCTGAAGTAAAAAAACTGAGAAAAGAACAGTGGGACATCGAGCAGGATATTAGAAAAAGGGAAGCTATTGGCGGGGGTAAAGGCGGCGGTGGCGCAACTGGTGCAAGATTACGGGAAAGAACACCAGAATTGATTGCCGCAGCCGGTAAAATAGTTGATGAAATGGAGTCTTCTGAAGAATATGATGTAATGACTATCTCAAAAGCCAGGGAGCTTTCAAAGGCTGATCCTCTTCAATTTTTATACCAAGGAACCGGCAAGTCGTTGGGTGTAGATGAATCGGTAAGGAAGTTTGATAAATTATTTCCTAAAAAAATTGCCCTCTCAGGTGAAACGGCTGCAGCTTCAACGGCAGGAAGAGAATTAACACATCGTGAAATACAAAAAGAAAATCCGATGTTAAGTGATGCTCAAAGTGGTTCTATTACAGATGCATATAATGCCATTGACTATTTAAACATTTTAAAAAGCCAAGTACAGAGCGGCGATGCCGGATATTTTGATGTAAACCGCAAAACCGGGCAATTTCTCAACCCGGAGGTTGGTGATGCTTTTTTGCAGATGGTGGAAATTATTGGAAGAAAGCGTTCTGGAGCTGCAATAAACGAAGGTGAGTGGAAAAATTTTGGTAAGCAAATTCTTAACAAAAACTTTCTTCTTACTGAAGAGGGAAGAATGGCAGCTATAAAAAGTATTGATAGGTATCTCGATAAGTTTTATGGTGCCGGTGTAACTACAACGGGAAATGAAGATTGGTATTCAGTTTACAAAAAAAAGACAAGCGCCGCTCGTACTAAGGGTGAAGAAGCAAGAGGTGACATAAAACCAGCCGAATTGCCAACTGATGACGATATTATTTCAAGGTATTTGCAATGAATAGAGATGATTTCGTTCAAAAAGCTATTTCACGAGGATTAACGGACCCGATAAAATTAAAGGCCGCGTTAACTGATTATCGTAATGAGGTAGGTGCGTTCGATGACGATGAACCTGAACTTCCGAAAGTACCTACAACATCGTCTGAGCCGCAAAAGGGCGGGTTTGTACAGGGAGCCGCTGAGTTTATCACCAAAGATATCCCTGGAGAAGTTGTAGGTGCTGCAGGGCGTACAATGGACCGTGCCAGAAGAATTGAAGCTCCTACCGTATTGGGAGAAGCAGCAGTCGAAAAAACAGGAACTGAGGGGCTTGCTGCAGATGTGGTTGAATCGGTAGCCGGAACTCCGGAAAGGATCGGAAGGGCCGCAGGGGGCGCGTTCGGTACTCTAGGGGAAGTACCTGGACTTTTGATGAGTGTAGGTGTTAAGGCTGCGGACAAATTAACCGGAGGTGTAGTAGATAAGCTTATTCAATCTGTAGGTGAAAAAGCCGTGGAAAGCAAGCCGGTAAAGGCTCTTATGAAATGGTGGGAAAACCTTTCTCCTGCTGAAAAAGCTAATTATACCGCCGCCGTTGATATGACCGAAGCTTTTGGGTGGAAGGCCGGGAAAGTTACAGGTGAACTTGTTGAGGGTGTCGGAAAAGGAGCTGTAAAAAAAGGAACGAAACTTCTAGGTGGTGATTTGAAAATTAAGGAATCTCTAGCAAGAAGAGGGTATGGGCAGCGTATCGACGTTAAGAAGCAAAACATTCTCGACGACATCGTAACGTACGATCTTGAATCTCCGACAGGAAATTTTTCTCAAATGGCAGACAAAGCTAAAGACTTGGCAAGCCAGAAAGTCAAAGCGGCAGACGAAATGTTGTTTAATGTAGCAATCGGGGAAGATGCGCCCGTCGGAAGGTTTGTTGATGACATAATAACTGAAGAGTATAAAAAGGTGAAAAACGTGGCATTAGGAAAAAGGTCGAATGCTAAGAAAATAATTGATAAAATTAAAGCCGATGCTGTGGGTGATGCTCTTGCGTTTTCTGGCCCACAAGAAATAGGACAATTGGTAGAATTTAAAAGGCTGATAAATGAAGGTGAAGACATATTTGTCAAGGGTGTGTTCGCAACTACTGAAGACAGATTGGAAAACAAAATCAGAAAAAGCATATATAATAACGCTGTAAAAAAAATAAGGTCTATTTCAAAAGAAGCCGCCGATTTAAACGTGGAAGCAAAAAAACTTTGGGATATTGAGGCAGTAGCAGGGGATGCAGCTAGTCGCATAAGGAACAAAGATCAACTCATTTCTTTTTCGGATAAACTGATCGGTGGCGCTTCCGGATTGGGAACCGTTACAGCCCTAGCAAACCAAAACCCTGAACTTGCAGTAAAAACTATTCTCGCAGGATTAACAGCTTCGGCGGTTACAAAAGCAGCGGGTCAAGGCCGTGGAGCCGCTGCGATAATTAGAGGCGGTAAAACCTTTAAGAAAATTGGAAAAAGCAGACTCTTGCCAATCGCAGGAGCCGGAGCTGTAAGCAATTTAAAAAGAGCATCTTCGCAACCCGATCTTTTCCAGGGGATTGAAAATGAATAAAATGATAATCGTGTTTTTGCTTGTTAGCTGTTCATTTGCGACGAAGAGAATATACGATAGCCTGTACGTGTCGAAGTCGATTAAAACCGATTCGTCGCTTTATGTCGGTGATACAACGACGGTAAGTACTGAACCATGTAAATTTGTATTAAAAGATAACGCCACTTCAAGGGTTATGAACTCACGATTGCAATATGATTTTGGAAAATTCGGACTTAGTTGCATCGATATTGATATCGCTAAAGATCCGGATTATTACATTCAAGGGCTTCAATTGTGGGGGCCTTACGATACGATGAGCTATCTTTATCTTGGCATGAAACCAGAAGACGCCAGTCTTAGCGCGTATCTTTATTTGATGAGTGTGGAGGGTTTTGACGGAGACTTTACTCTACGCACTGGATATAATGGAGCTGGAAATATATTTGCAAATACTGACCTTACTATAGGCGCTGGCGACTCAATACAATTTACAGCCAAGGCGGTTGCAAGGGACACGTTTATAATAGACTCGGTTTTTAACGTACGAAACCAACCTGTTGCTTCTGGGCCGGACACGTTTTTTGTTAAAGACGCGGGGAGTGATAGGGTGAAAGTGTATCCGGTGTCCACACTTATGGCGCACGGAGTAACGACAAATTATTTGCCAAAAGCAACAGGTGCTACTACATGGGGAAATAGTTTGATTTATGAAAATGGGACAAATATCGGTATAGGAACTACATCTCCATTAACAAACCTGGAAGTCAAGGCCCAATCCGGAGATCCTGGAGTCGTAACAATAATGGGGAATTATAATATCTCAGCAGTAGGTCAAGAATTCAGCTCTTTACAATTCAGATCTGGTGATGCTTCTATATTATCAGCAAATGATATTGCAGGAAAGATCGCAGCAGTTGCTGAGCATTCAAATGGGGCATGGGCGGGCATGTCATTTTTCACTGCAGACAATTCAGTTCCTCCTTATCTAAATGAACGAATGAGAATATCTCGTCTTGGAATAATAACATCATACTATGGATTAAATCTTGACTATTCCACAGCAAACATGGTGCTTGTGACAGATGCGAGTAAAAACGTAGTAGCTTCAGGGTATATAGATTCTACAGAATCAGGTAGTCCGGAAAATAAGCATTTAATGTTGCCGCCATACCTTTACATTGAGCCGAACACCGTTGATGGAAACGACACTGGTGTAGTGCATATTGGTGGTATCGGAAGTGGTAGGGGCGGAAAAGTTTCCGCCTATGGAAACGAGCATACTTCAAGCCCTGGGAAGGTAGATATTCAATGTGGGGATGAAGGATTTAATAGTATCGGTGATACCACCAATTTTTTCGGGGATGTTGTTTTAGACGATCGTGATGCCAACCGACCGTTAGGAACAAATAGTAACAAGAAGATAGTTCATGCGGATTCATCTTATTCGGTAGCATGTTCTCTTTATGACGGCGCAACCTATCGCGCTACCGCTACAGCGTATATATATACGATTGGTAGCCTGTTTCATATTCTGTTGCCTGAACTATCTGGAACAATTACAGGCGGCAACACAATATTACTTAAATTCGCCAGTGGAACCCTACCCGCGCCGAAGGGCTCCGAAGAACCGCGCTGGGTGGTATGGGCCTTATTGGTATCAGCAGGGCCAGTATATGACCAGATAGACATGAAATACGAGGATACATCAAGCTTTAGGTTAAGAGACACACCCGGTGCAGACCTTGGGAATGAAACGCTTACGTTTTATTCCAAGGGTGTATCGTGGGAAGAATGAGCAATAAGTTCCCGGAGGGCATTGCGGCAACCGGGAGCTTGAATGCCGCGCAGCCTGAAACATTGGCAAAAGGATTGTCTTGTGAGTGACGAATACAACAAAGACCTTTGTGATGAAAAACATAAAAACCTCACAAACGACGTTAAAAGTATTAAGAACAAGATGTGGTGGTTCGTAACCATTGCGATTGGCTCTCTTGTTGGAATGGTGTTAAACTTTGTAAAGGACATGGTGGTAAAATAATGTGCACTAAATCTATTTTAAATAAACCGCTGTCGGTAAAGATTGCAATATTAGGATGGGGTAGCGGATTATTATTGTGGGTTTTATACATGGTAGTCGAAATAGTTAAGGCGGTGGCATGAACATAATTGCCGAATCGTGGATGCATTGCATGTTGGCTTCTCACTGGGATGAGGATTCAGGGGATGGTGATTACGACCCGACTGATTATATCGAGGATTATCTGAAAGACCATTACGGCAATGTCTGCAAAGTTACGATGATTAAAAACAGTATGGATTTTGGATATCTGTGTGAAACGAAAGACAAAGTATTTGATGTAACCAGGGGAACCGATGGTGGTAAAGCATGGGGAAGTAATTTTAAATTTATTCCAAACGATGAAGGAATACATTGCGGCTTTTTGGAAGGGTTTAATAAATTATGGCTTGCAAAGAAACACCATTTATTTAAAACCGGAAAGCCAATCATTTGCACTGGGCACTCTCGCGGTGGACCTATCGAGCTGTTAACTGCAGCAAAAATCAAAGAAAAAATTGGCAGGTATTCAAAATGCATTACGTTTTGCATGCCGACACTTGGAACAAAAAGGTATTGCAAATATCTGAATTGGCTAAAAATAGACCATTTGAGAATAGTAAACCCTGGTGACTTTGTTGACAATGTTGGTGTCGGCGGTGTTTTCGGTAAGCATTACGGCAAGAAAATATTACTTCCTAAATATGGCATGTTTCATAGAATACCGTTTTTACGTCACATTTTCGGACATGCGTATTCATCTGTCAATGAAGCTCTTGAGCAATATTTTTACGGACGTGGGATGAAACGAGAAGCAGAGTATTTAAAATCGATTAGAAGTATAGCAACGATATAATCAACAAAAGGACGGTGTAAAATGAACACAGGGTATAAGAAATCGAAGACGTTGAAAAAGTTTTTTACGAATGGTGCCCCCCCGGTGATTTTCGTAATAGCTGCAAAAAGGCTTGTCGATCACTTTATGAAAATCGATTCTGGTGATGATGATACATACGTTGCAATTGTTGGCGCCGTTGCTGGGGCATTGCAGGGAGCCTATTCATCTATTATTAATTTTTGGAAAATGGCTATTTATCCAAAACTGTTACCAACCGGCAAAAGATAAGGAGTGAAATAATATGATTATTTATGGATCGATTGGGTTGACGTGTTTTCTACTTGGTGTTGTATTCTGTAGGGTATACCAGGGAATATACAGCAAGGTAAAGATTAAACCCACTGGCTGGCTCATGTCTATTCTTGTCGGCAAGGAAACACAGTACGTTGGTATCGTACCGAAAGGCAGATCGAAATTCCTCGAAGTCAAAAAAACGGTGCGAAGAATGTATCCGGTACTGACTACAAGTCCACCGGAGAAACCACCGGATGTTATTGGTATACATAAAACTAAAACCGTAACCGCTGGCATATTCAGAAAAACAGGAGGATAGCATGGCAGACACTTTTTTTCATAACATTATAACCGTGGCACTACAGGGCGGTGTCGATCTTGATACTGACACTATGCAGGTGCAGCTACATACTGATTCTTATACGCCAAGTGCTGATCACACTCAAAAAAGTGACCTTGGAGCAACTGAGGTAGCAAATGGAAACGGTTATACTACCGGCGGTGATAATGTTGCTATAACAGTATCCGATGACGATGCGAATGATGGCACGACAGTAGATAGTGCAGACCCAGCATGGACGGCCTCGGGTGGAAGCGTTGGCCCATTTCGATATGCTGTATGGATTGACGATACCCATGCAAGCGATTTGCTTATGTATTGTTTTGATTACGGCTCAAACCAAACGGCAAACGACGGCGCAAATGTAGGGGTTACCGTCGACGCTAACGGTTTGTGCTATATCCGACCGGCATAATGACGTATGGCAAAAAACTATAATTAAAACACACACGGCAGAAGGATTACTATGGCAACGAAAGCGGCATATTTAGCAGCACTAGCAGGAGAGTCTTATACCCTTGGGGTTGACACTCCAGTTGAAAACACTGAAGAATCAAATAGCACTTTGGATTGGACCGTATACGACGTTGAACTTACAGAAATAGACGGTTCGGGAAAAGGGGCACTTGTTAAGCATCAATTTGTTGTATATGACGAAGGCGGTGGAAGTGAAGAAGTGCTTAATGAGTACGTGCCTGTTTACAAAGTAAATTTGAGCGGATATGGTGCTCTGATAACTAAAATTGAAGGTATAACAGATTTACAAAGCTATTGGATTAGAACTATATCAACAGAACAACAATTTGCCGTTGTACGGGCTATGATTTACAACGCAGGAAATGTTGACATTGTGTGGTATTTAGTTTATGCCGATGGTGGGTTACAGACTGCTATAATTAACAACCCAGAGGATTTTTAATTGAGAAAGTTTTTCGGCAGAAATCTTGATGATAGCGGAACTGAAATATTATTAAAACTCGGGTCTCGTTATCCTAACATTAATGACCCACGTCATTACATATCATGGCGCGATGGGATGGTTATTGATACCGGCCCTATTGGGTTCAATAACGGTAAAAGGGTCGGATTCTCAACACTATTGTTGCAATTTCCTAACATTCGTTATGCTGGAAGACATGAAAATAATTGGAAAAAATCAAATCGTATAATTAATGACTTTAGAAAGTTTACTTATCCTGTAGATGATAAAGGAAACCACCCTTGGGATTATAAGTCAAAAGATGGGTACATGGGTGAAGCGCGAAAGCGAGATTATTTTGTTGACACACTTGAATTAATGATGCAAAACTATATCACTCTTGGTGAGTATGAAATAATATACGATTTTTCACAAAAAGCCTCACCTGTAGTAATTCCTGATAGTTCATTTAATCACCTGTTAAAACATGAAGATGGATTTTATAGAAGTTGCATCGAGACAGACATAAAGAAAGGATCTGTTGAAAGCGGTACATACAGTATAGGTGCTGCACTTGATTATGCAACTGTTACAGCCTTCGAAGCAGATATCGGTGCTGCACAAGATGGTGACCTATCTGGTGAACACAATGATGAGAGTACAGTTATTGCTTCTAATGTTGCATTTAATCATGATCCAAACGGACATAAATTTACACTTACTGCACAAACAGGTGACGAACATAGCGGTACATTAGGAAACGCAGTTCATCAAGCGGGAGATGGTGCTAGGGTAACGTATGGAAATTCAGATCAAATATCTTTAATGTTCGGCGCAAACGCTGACGAATGGGAAATATCAAAATTAGTACTTGATGCAACAGGTGTAAACAATAAAGGGGCGTATGCCAACAGAGGTATAGGTGTTATAAATAGAATGGTTATTGCCGGAACCGCCACTGATAACATAGGGATAGAAATTAGTCGGTACCATGGAACGATATATATAACAAATAATATAATTTACGGATTTGGCAATGGCAGTGGTGAGGCTGGGATTCTTATAAGTAGCCTATATACTGACGGGATTATATATGCCTACAACAACACTGCGATTAAAAATTACAATGGAATACTTTTAAGTGAGCATGACGGTGATCCGACTATTACGCTCATTAATAACTTATGTCAAGGCAGCGGTAATGAGGATTATGCTGAAGATTCTGCTCAAACATACGATTCAACGGCACGTAATGTTTCCGAAGATGCAACTAGCCCCGATGGTGGTATTTATGACAACCTGAATTGCCATGATGGTAATTCTTGTTTCACTGATTATGCAAGCGATGAATATACTTATGATTCCGGCGGCGATGAAATAGCAACCCTTGAAGCAGGTAATGATCTAACTGGAACCTTTACAGATAGCGTGAGGGCTGCCGGAGTAAGGACAAGTTCTGAGTTTTTTATCGGTGCCGACTGGATTGATACCGGTGGCGGTGATGTAATTGGAACCCATACAGCGCATTCAATAGCATTAACTAAAGGTACGCACATTGGAAAAGTCGACAAAGTATATCCTCACACTTCCCATTCTTTGGCGGTCACCACAGGAACGCATACCGGAGTAGTTGATGTAATCGGGATTCATACTGCATTCCCTCTCGCTGTAACAAAAGGATCGCACACAGGCAAGATTGATTCCATTGGAATTCACACCGCTCATTCAATAGCGGTAACTAAGGGTACGCATGTCGGCAAGGTTGACATTATAGGTATTCATACCGTGTTTCCCCTTGCACTGACCAAAGGTACTCACGTTGCGGTTGGCGATGTAATTGGTATTCATACTGCATACGCTCTTGCGGTAACCAAGGGCACCCATGCCGGACCTGTTGATATTTTGGGAGCGCATACCGCGCATTCATTGGCTCTTACTTTAGGAACTCACGTAGGGTATGTGAGTATCAATGGAGAGCATACTGCTCTTGAAATTAGCGTCACAAAGGGTAATCATATTGGTGTTGTTGATATCATAGGAATACACTCTACCTTTTCTCTAGCGGTATCACTCGGGACTCATGTCGGTATTGTTACGTCAGATGACGGTATAGCTGCATGGGGTAGCAAGCTTAATATTTCCATATCGATTACTGTGTGACCTTACGTATGTTGTGCTAATCATCGTAATAGCACCTTGCATGAAATCCGACAGAGCCAGCGGCGGAATCCAAAGGTTCCCCGCACATATGGCATTGTATACTTTTGATGTTGTCGGCTGGTTTTTGAAGCTCCCCCTCGTCAGAAATTTTACGTAGTATCGGCCATTTACCCTTTTCTACAACCATCCCATCCATTTCCGGATCTACTGGGCCCCAGTTACAACCGTCAGGCAAAAATAGAAACGTTAAGTCTATTTCGCAATCTATGGTTTCACCAATTTCTAACAATCTCCACACAGTAAAATTTCCTTTAAGTAAAAACGTTCAAAAAATTGACGTACAACGGTCTACGATATCAGCCGTTTCCAACGGGCGAATGCGTGCTGGTATCGTGTGTTGTGTTCTGTTCTGCCGCTTCCTTAGTGTCAGGCGCGCCTCCTAAAATACGTTCTATATCATCAGATAGTTCCTGCAAATGCTTTTTACATAAGACTTTGGATGGATGGCAGACCACCTCTTGACATCTACTACATGTATTCATAAAAAATTCCTTCCATTTTTAGCGCCGCATCCAACTCTCAAAAGGCAGAATTGACGCTAACGTCCGACCAATGGCCGAAGGTTGCTGTTTACTTTTGGCCTTGGTTTGTTGTACGAAGTTCATCAACCGCTCCAAAATGTACCTGCGGCGGTCGGTTCCGTTCGTAATTAATAGCTGCCAACATTGCACACTCTCTGATTTCCGATGGTGTGAATTGTAAATTATAAATGTAACTGGTAAGCATATCGACAAGTGCGTGAACCTGGGTGTCGTTTTTGTACCGGTATTCTATTGACTGCATAGCCGCCTCCAACTTGGTCGGTTGATTAATTTTGTACAACGGACCGGCAAACGGCTGAAGTCTGCCCGATTACAAACGTTCATGTTCCCGGAAATGTTTTACCACACTTATTACACATATCATCATTGGATGTAAATATTATTACCTTACTACTTCCGCATTCAGGGCAGATTTTAGCCTTTGTCTGTTGTGCGGGGCGCTTCGACCGGACTGTACCCGGTGACTCCTTAAAACCCCGCCGGAACTTTTTCAAAAGAACAATTGCAGCATCGGAATTTATAACATGCTTATGTTTCGGTTGGAAGTACCGAACCATATCAGCGTTTTGTTGAATAACTTTTATCGCGTGAGTTAACAATACTTTTGACAAAACAATCTCCCTTTAAATGACCGGCATATAATAGCGCTCTCACCGGGTATTGCGCACAACGGAAAAGTTATATGCAGTACTTGCTATTGACGAAGTGGACATATAGCGATTGTTGTAAGCTGTACAGCCCGACTTCCCTTTCCTGCGCGCTACCATCTATCGTTACGATGACGATATTCATATTCTCGATCCTGCTGCTCGTTATATTTCCGCTCATCGACAAACTCTTGGTCGTAAACTTCTCCACACTGTTCGTATGTTCCGCCACACGAACAATCACCTGCACTATAATCAACAGGAACTTCAGTTTTATTACCACATAGATTACAAACATAAGAATAATTGTGAACCATAAGTAACCTTTCTATTTGCGCGCCTCCAATTTCAGGAGGGATGTATTGATTACAACGGAATGCGGATATGTAAAGTTGCTCGCAATGTTCCGTAAACATGGTTAAGTATTGAACTATCACTTAAGCCACTTTTCCGCTGCACTTCTATGTACTCAACAATTGCGGCAATCTGCGAAGCGAATATACTGCCGTTGTTGGTGGGCGAAGCGGACTGTAATTTTGATTCCAATGCTGCTTTTTTAATGCGATCCCACGTATCTATAACTTTGTCTGACCAATGGATTGTGAATACGCGCCTATCTAAAAAATATGCATCATCTTTAAGCATTAAAAACTCCAATTCTCAAAAAGAAACATTGCCACCAACGGTTTGCAAATGCAAGAAGCGGTATGCTCCCTGCTATGCCTCACCGTTTTTTGCTTTGCTTGTTAGCGGCTGTTTATCGGTTGCTCCTAATTCAACTGCCGCCCTCAGCAGCTTAACTTCAGCAATAGCTTGGTGAATAGTCCCGCCTTGCCACCCTAACGCTACGCAAAGCTCTTGTAAAACAGAATCGAACTCATAATCATTAGCGATGCAGATCGGTTCGTACTTTTCGCCTGTTAGATTGTCATGCGTTTCTCCGTTTTGCAAGTGCGCTGCTGCGATAGGGTGAAAACACACGTACTTTACTGGAGTAACATTGTCAAGAGGCAAGGTTTCTATTAACATAAATAATCTTTCGTTAAAATGGTGGCCTATAATAAAAACAACCGATTAATTGACGCTAAGGGATTACGATACCGGTAGTTTGCCCGTACCGTTGCATCGATCACATACGATAAGTTCCATGCCACCCGCACCAGGACCGGTAACTTCACCGTGCCCATTACATGGAGGGCAAATTATCTCTTGAGGCTCGCCGGTATCGTGTGTTGTGTTCTGTGCCTGTGATTCTTCCACTTCTTCTTTCAGCGCTGCGACACACACATCTCGTTCGAGTGCACAATCTTGACATACTGTTATTTCAATACTGCTAATTCTATTCGCCAAATCTTCATTCGTTCCCATAACTTGCGCAAGTCCCCCACCGATCATCATACCTAAACCCTGCTGTCGTTGACACGCCTTACCGTCGAGCATGTAACGCTCAACTTTTACACGGTAGAAAAACGGGGCACCCGAGGCACCAAACTTTTTCTTGCAAAAACCACACGTTGAAACTTCTCGTAATTCTTGTTCTTTCAAAACCGTTCCTTTCTTAAGCAGCGCCTATAATCGTTGAAATCACAGGCATTGCACACAACGGTTCGCAAAACGGCTTAAGTAAACACGCTATTAATAAGTAACAACGAATGTTAAACATGCCGCAGCCAACCAATATATTACCATACGCCAATTACCATTTACCAAATATGCGCCGGACGCGCATACATCCAATATTATTAAGATTGTTGGAAATACCTTAGTGTACATAGTGTTTATTTAAGCCTTTTGCTGTTGTAAATTGGTTTGGTTTTCTTCCACCAGACTGCTATTGTGTGTTGGTGGCAGTAGTTTTGACCACCTTGTTTAAACTTTTCGCGAACTCAATAGATTTTTGAAGAACTGATAATGCTTGTTCTGCGCTTTCTGTTGCTGATGACAATTCATCTGACGGAGAGATCACTGCACGAATCGAAGCATCTACATCTTCGGCACCGTCGCCACTTAATACCCACTCTATATCGTGCAGTGCATTGGCGACTTTGTGAAGATGTTTCCCAAATGCAACAAATAATGGATTGCTATTACGGCAGCACAATATTGATGCAGCATCTTCAACATTACAATATACGTAATTCAACGAACCTCCAGACATGTAACCACCTTTCTTGTGAGCGAAACTACGATCAAAAGTCAAGTTTATTGCCACTAACGTGTGTTGTGTTCTGTTGAGCGAGTGCAGCTGCTTTCAGAGTTTCTAATGCCTCTCTGTGACGTCCCTGCATTTTGAACTGATCTAACAAGTTTATTGCGTATTCCAAACCCATCGAGTTATTGTCTGGCATTAGAAACTCCTATAATCGAATTTTAGAGCGAAATTGAACGACAACGTGTGTTGTACGAAGGTTTTGTGATTCCACAATTTCTGAGTTTTGCGGGGTAAACCACTCGCTGTTACTTTCCACATACTGAGCCTCGAATTCGATAATACCAACTTGGTTCTTCTCCGGTTGTTCGCTCGATATAGGTATGCCGTGAAAATACACATTGTCGCTGTGGTATGATTGCTGAAACCGTGCACCAGCTTGGATACCGGGAAGGTCTTTTTTAAGCAAATAGACTCTCGGTTTCCAATAATGTTTCCTGAATGGTTCGGCACGCGGCGGACGTGGAACATAAGTCGGCTTTTTCTTAAACCACAACATTAGCAAAACTCCTATAATTCTCAAGCCGCAAAAATTGCAGCTAACGTCCGCCAAACGTATGCTGGCCGCTATTCTTCACGCCAGCCGCCCGGACAAGGCTTGCATACTTTGGTTGTTGGTGGAGCCGCTTCGGCTGGACTGTTAGAATTTTCTTCCTTATTATCAGCGTTACGACTAAATGGCCCTCGCCTTAAGCTGCCACCACAATAAGGGCATACTGACTCTGTAACCCTTGCCGCAACCCTACGTAGGCAATCGTCACAAAAAAGCATGTATGGATATTTTACTGACATTTAAGCCACCTATTTATTGTTAAACGCGATTACAACTCCAGAAAAAATTCTAATTGCCACCAACGGTCCGCGCTACGCATTCTGTTTGCCGGTACCGCCACATTTTTTACATTTACGAAACCCCGCAAATCCCGCACGTTTCTTTCCGTAACCGCCACAGTTGCGGCAAATTGAATGCTGGCGCTGTTGAGCGGGGAGCTTCGACCGAACTGGTTTTTTAATTTCCACAGTGTCGAGATTACTAAATGGTTTGGCAAAAGTGTTAGGACTAACCCAAACTTCATTGTCGGGAACAAGATCATTTGATACAAGTAAACGTTCCATTTAGTAACTCCTACAAAGCAAAGATTAAAAAACTTGTGCACAACGGTAAAGCTATATGCAGTACTTGTATTGACGAAGTGGACATATAGCGATTGTTGTAAGCTGTAAATTGGCCTTCCATAGTGAATGCCGCATTGTTACCACTTTGAACACGGATGCATGGTACGACCACGATCACCATCGTATTTAGGATGCAACTCACAACCGACATCGCAGAATCGATTATGCTCATGAACAACAGCATGACTTTTAGGAGATCTTTGACACTCTGCCCTTCGTGGGCAATTACGTTCCGGACAAATCGATTTCACAAAAGCTCCTTTGAATGGGCGGCCTCTAACATAAAAGGCCAATTTATTGATTACAACGGTTCGCGGTTATGCGAAGTGTTCCGCTATAATTTTAGTAATACTTTCTCGGATATCAACAATAATATCTTCATCGTACTGATACAGGTCTATTCCACGCCGCCCAGAAAGTTCTTTCATTATTTCTTCGGAACATTTTGTATAATCGCTGTTGGTGGGCGGAGCGGACTGTGAAATTTTTTCTTCAGCTAGTTCAGAAACCGGTTTCACAAAAGTAGCGTTAAAACACACATCGCTTGAATTACCATCACCATGAAACCCGCTACTACTGGAGCTTAAAACGTAACCATTGTTGATTAAGCTTTCGCACGCATCTTCAAATTCTGGTTGATTGTTATATATACAGACTGTTTTTACCGGTTTCATATAATAACTTTCCCGAAAAATTTCATTGCCACCAACGGTATGGCGATATGTGCCGTTGTGGGCTGGTGCATGTACGTCATGGGTACCATGCCTTTGGTAACACCTCAAACGTTCGGCTCACACACCACCCGCAATGGAATATATCGCCTGTTGTAAGACGTAAATTACGATTCATTATTCTTCTTTTTGCGAACGGTTTAAGGGCATCCAAAGATCTGCTTTCCACTTGGTTATCTCAAACCTGTTACGGTGTTGATTATAAGTTTCGAAATAACCATTATTGTATATCGAGTCGCCGTGGTAACCTTCCTCGTTCAAAATTTTGGTTTGGCAATGTTGACCTTGTTTGGGACGCTGCAACATTACATTAATGCCATTACTATCGGTTATAACTGCCATAGTGAGCAAAACTCCAATCTCAAGAGTGATTTATGTGCGATAGCGTACTTACAACGGTTTACAAAGCAAGAAGTTGCGATGTTAACCCGTTTATTTCGTAGTCCATTATATGAATACTGTTCTCTTTTGCGTACTCTCTTATTTTACTGCTAATAGCAATTTCCCGAAGGGCTTGCTTGCTTTGTGTGTTGGTGGGCGAAGCGGACTGTAAAATTTTTTCTTCCGCAATTTCAAAGAGTTTGCTGATCAGCTCTTCCGAAGAATAGCTCTCGTTATCACCATCTATTTTATAATACCCACCATCATATTTAACCGAAGACATTGTCCTCAGCTCATTATCTAAGATTTCTTCACAAACCCTTTCGGTTATATCACTTTGCAAACTCATATAAAAATCCTTCCAGAAAAATTTTATTGCCTACAACTACAGAATATATGCACCATCATTTTCTATAGTTTTTACGCAACTTAATACTTTCTAATGCTTTGCGTCTATTTTGCCGTGGATCTGGCAATGAGTTATAAAACTCCTGTTGCTTTTTCATTTTGATCACGTCAATAAACTTATCAGATAGTTGAATCGATCTCATTTTAAAGTGGACTTTCCATTTTTTCCATGATCTGAAAAAATTGTTGGAGACTTCAATTGTCGCGCTCATCTTTATCCCACATTCGAGATTTACACGACGGACAAGCTACTGGCTTAGTATCTCCACGCGCTTCCCATGGACCATACCCACATGCGTTGCAGGTACATTTCATCACCTTTTTATTTTCGTATACTATCATGATATTAATATAACTCCAAACCTAATCATTGTCAACACTTAAATGAACTATTTTTCCAAGATATTTTTTTTGCCGTTGTAAGGTCTATTGAAGTACCATTTTTAAATAAAATCGTAGGATATTTGAACATGAGACATTCTTGTTTATGTACCCATAGTACAAAAGACCAATGATTGCACTCATGCCATTTGAGCAGGGCGTTTACTTGATCATCAGATAACCTACTGTGATACAGTTTGTCTTCATCATGCAATTTCACTTCGATAAAACTTGGTAACCACGTAGTGCCACTGGTAACCTGTAACGGTATGGAGCAAATGAAGTCACACGGTGTCCCCTTGGTATGGATCATTTTTTTCTTTACCATAATTTTATTCGTTGCTAATTTATGAATATTTTTAGCACCTATTGAAGAGAGAAACCAGTGAGCGGCACTTTCACCGGTTTTGCCAAGATCAACAGATCGCGCATTCATTTTATTATATTTGCTTTCTTCCTTTTGTTCTTTCTTCGATAATAAACGAGATCGCTATCAAACACTCTATGCGTAGCCCATGTAATTTCATATAGATCAAAGAAATCATCATCATTTTCGACTTCATCACCGATCTGGAGATATATTTTATTCGGTACGTTTTTAGGTGGTTGAGTTTTCATATTGTCCGTTTCTTTTAAATGTTCCCGGAGAGTTTCACCGCCGGGCCGGTGGCCCACTTTTTCTCTTTATTGCACATTGCGCCCGTGTCAAAGTGTGGCCTAAAATTGAGGGCTGAAAATTATACTGGTAAATCTATCACTTGTTGCTCTGTAGATTTCGGCGTTCGCGTTCTCGAAAATTCCTTGAGTATGGTTTTGTCCAGGCATGCCTCATTATATGAACATAGTGCAACAGGGACACCTTCAGATGCTCTGGCATGTTCACATGATGCCTGACTCATAGGCAATATTCTGCATACTGCTAAACTGAGATTTTTAGTTGACATTAGATTTCTCCTTCCGGGAACTTGTCCCCTGTTTAATTAAAATGGCAGATCATCTTCTTCAATTGGTGCTTGTGATAAATCAGGACCAGGATCATTAGATTTACCCGTAAATCGTTTCGCATCACGACAAACGTAATCTCTGATTACATTTTTATCAGCGTATCTCCCGGTTTTATCTATTTCAATATCGATCTTTGCTTTTCCGGTTTTACCTATAAAATGATCGGCAGAAAGTGATCCTGTTTCATAGCTGCTTAATAATCCGAATGTATCACAAGCATGTCGAAGTTTTGCAGGAAATGATTCGATCAGATAGTCAAACAAATGACACCTTATTTTATCACCAGTCCATATTGCAACTTTTAATTTTATCATATCATTACCAGTTTTTTTACTATTATCATCTTGTGCTTCAAGCACCTCGACATCATAAATGTCTTTTTTGAGTAAATTTGTTGGTAGGTCTTTTTCTGACATAGGTGTAAACTGCATTATTTTCCTCCTTTTATTTTATTGGTTAACCATGACAGAGTTTTATCTGCTTGGTCAGTGCTAAGTTCATCAAAATTTGAGGCACCAGCTTTATTTAACAATTTTTCCATTTCTTTGGGATCAACTTTAACAATGGATACAAGCCTTTTGATTTCTTCAATTTGATTTTTATTGGCAAGAATTATTGTTGTAGTATCAGCTTCTATAAAATCTTTGCCGTATCGTTTTGCGAACTCTGAATATTCCAGAGGAAATGTTTCACCATCAGGAAAACCGAGTAACCGTGTTTTTTGAATAAATGCAGTTGCCGGATAAGCTGAACCTCTTTTTATAATTCTCAACCCTAGGTCGAGTTCATAAATGAGTTTATCCCACACGTCGGCACATCTACCGACCTCCTCACGTTGACCGGTTTTTGGACTCAACCCCCATTCTGATGTTTCATGAGCAATAAACCAGATGTTCATATCTAATTTCATACACCAGTTAACCATTCGGCGCATAAGTGCAATTGCAGGTTTTTTTGATGCTCCGAACACGTCTTTTTCTCCAAGTCTTTCTGCTTCATTTGCAATACAAGTTTGATAAGCTTTTGTAATTGAATCAATTACGAGAGTTTTGTATTGATGCTTTTCAGTGGCAAGCGTTTGCATCTCCTGAATAATTGATTCAAGATCAAGAGACCCCTCCTCAGGGCCCATATAAGCCCCGCCGGCGGCAAGTAGTCTTTCTTGGTAATGTTTGCCATCTGCACCTCCTTCAGTGTCGATATAGTACGGCAACGGGAACGACAGAGAAAACCATGTCTTACCTACACCACTGACACCAAAAATTAACCCTTTGGCTTTTCCCGGATTAACTGATTTGGGTGACTTCGCTTTTAACTTGCTCATAATAATCTCCTTCTATTGAATGACAATTTGCTTTACATCGATTATGCTCTGTATCTATTTCAGCGCCACATTCTGGACATATTTTTTTGTTTCCAATTGGAATGTTGAGCACTGGCGTATAATAATCAAACTCGATTCTGTTAACAATAGTTTCTGGAAAACATTTATTTGCCTTGCAGAACATATCAATAAACCATTCCGGAGATTTTTCCGGAAACCCTTCGAGGATCACCTCTTCGGGGGTAATTATATTAAGCGGCTCCAGATTAGTTTTTACGGTTTTAATAATATCGATTCGTTGTATTTTCTCACCTTTTTTTAACCCCTGGCCTTTTTCTACAGCGCATAATTGTTCGCCTCCTTCTTTTTTTAAAGTCCACCAACCAAGTCGACGTGTGACAAATTTAATTCGGTTTCTTATCTGATTGGTGGTGAACATAAAAGACATATTTCTCATACTGCGACCTCGACAATCTTTTTTTTACGTTCCCACTTGGGGATGAAATTCGGCTTCAATCGGTTACCGTCTGCATCCATTACCATGAAACACGTAT
>Ga0255055_10000162_pt1 | contig 49823 bp, 39 predicted proteins | sample JV7_2_27_MG_FD_188633 | JGI IMG/M metagenome (GOLD analysis project Ga0255055, IMG submission 188633) | Seawater microbial communities from Jervis Inlet, British Columbia, Canada - JV7_2_27 | ecosystem: Environmental > Aquatic > Marine > Inlet | place: Canada: British Columbia | collected... | reverse complement strand
CTGCTAGCCGGAACTTTGGAGCTGGTGGTGGGTATTCCGCTTGCTATCGCGACAACGATCGAGCTGCAAAGGTTCTCCATGTTCTCGCTCGGGCCGATTTTAAGCCTGATTCTCGTCGTGGTGTTCTTGTGGCCGGGATTGTGGGACAAACTCACCGGCTCGCCAATTGAAGGATCGGTTCCACAGATCGGTAACTAAAGGTTTATATATCTCCCCCCGGGTTTCTTTGTTGAGATACCCGGGGGGATTGCTAACGGATTCAATAGAAATTGTCCCCGGAAGCCATTGATTAAGAGTCCGGGCATTATTTCGTGCTTCCAGCAGCAAAAACCGCTCCTTATTTTGGAAGAATGGTTTTTATTACACTAACCGGGGTAGGTCAAATCAATCCGCTAGGGTTTCTTGTTCTAGGTCTACTTGTATCCAGAAATCCCTGAATTTTTCAACCCTCTTGATATGATCCATGTTCATTAAAAAGGGTGCCACATCGTCTGAAAGTTCCTCAAAATCAAACTTTTCTATCTTTTTATTAATCCCTCTCCTCAAGTCCTCAGTATTTTTTACTCCTAGCTTCTGGTTCAAAAATCCGAAGTTGGGTTTTGTCCTGCTTGATAGGTAAGTGATATCATAAAAATCCCTCCCCTTAGGTTTTTTTCGGTTTACTGCCGTATAGAATTTTTGAGATAATAGAATGTCCAAAGGGGTCACCCTTATCTCGGTAAAAACATCAAACTTATTTAATATTCTTATCTCGGGTTCATATTTATAACCCTGTGCTGTTGTATCGACCTGAATGAGTATCTTTTCCTGCTGATAAGGGGAAAGACCTTGCTCATACAGTAGCGCGGGATTGCTCAGATAACATCGATAAGCACTCTTAGCTACATTTCTAACTTCGATCTCAAAACCTTCTAACTCTAAAAATCGTTTTACTTTCTGAATTACATCTTCAAACTCTGACCAGCTTAAACCGAAATTATCTAAATCGATGTCCTCTGAAAAACGATTGTTTCCATAGACAATCCGCAAGGCAGTTCCTCCGCGAAAGGCCAATTTGCTGGCATATTTGCTGTCAAAAATTGCTTGCAGGACCTTGTACTGGAGGTACTCACGGAATATAGTCCGTTCGAATCTTTGCATATTTTCCGGATATTGGTCATTGATCTGTTGGAAATCAAGCATGAATAAACTCCATTACTACATTCACTCTCCGTTCTAGTGCCTTGCTTTCAAAAACCTTCAAATTATATGGTCCTTGTCAAGCATGTTAAAGTGGTTGATAGGACCACCCCATGTGATGGGACTAAATGGCTTCCGTGTTTTAATCTCATCCAACGCCATCAGTGATCTTGCGCTGAAACAATGAGATCTGGAGAGGAAGGAACAGGCACTTCCAAGAAGAAACGAAATCGAGGAATCAATAATGTTGGGAGGGATGAATCTCGGTCTAACCCCTTAGGATGGTTCTTTGTCCGATTGGTGAGCATCGGCTATCGGGAGGGTGATACACAACGTCGTTCCGGCATGGTCGCTGCTCTCCGCCCTGATACGGCCGCCATGATTTTCGACGATCGACTTCGCGATCGCCAGACCCAGACCGGAACCACCGCTGTCGCGCTGGCGCGACTTATCCGCCCGATAGAAGCGGTCGAATACGTGTTGGATGTCCTCGGTTCCGATGCCAGGTCCGGTGTCTTGGATGCGAAGTTCAACCTCATGCTCCAGGAGTGAAGCCGAAAAAGTTACGCTTCCCCCTTTGAGTGTATAGCGCAGCGCATTGCTCACTAAGTTGCCCAGCACCTGGGCCATTCTGTCGGGGTCAACATTTACAACAGGGAGATTAGCGGCAACATCGCTGTGCACTTTGATTCCCCTTTCAAGCGCAAGCGGATGATAGGCGGCAACTGCCTCTGCCAGGAGCGTATTAGGGGAAACTAGGCGGCGTGTTAGAGTCAGTTCTCCTGCATCAGCCATTGATAGTGTCCGTAGATCTTCGACCAGGCGCTCAAGACGGCTAGCTTCATCACGAACGATGTCGAAAGTCTCCTGGGTGGGGGGGAGAACCTGATCGTGTACAGCATCAGCGTGGCCAAGGATAATACTGATAGGTGTGCGCAGCTCGTGGGCGATGTCGGCGGTCATCTGGCGGCGGATGCTCGTCGATCGATCGAGTTCTTCGCTCATTCGGTTAAACGACGTAGTCAATTCACCCAATTCATCCTTCGATCGTACCGGCACCGTCAGGCCTAGATCCCCCTCAGTGACTGAGCGCGTCGCAGCCGTTAGTTCACGAAGTGGGCGTGTGAGTGTTCGCGCAAGGAAAATTCCCAGGAACAGAGCGATAAACAATGCCCCGATCGCGCTAAAAATGAGCGTCTGATTGATGCGATCCAGGAAGAGTGCTTCAGACGGTCCCCGCCCAAATTCCATGCGCATTGAGAGTACCCAGCCCACGGTCTGTCCATCAACAGCTAGCGGATGTGCGTCTGTAAATTCAGCTTGAGATACCTTATCCCCGATCTGATACCCAGAACCGGCAATGATGACCATTCCAGTATCATCGGTGATCGTGATCCCGCCTCTCTCTCGCGCAGGAGGGATGTGTCCTTCCAGGGGGGACCTGCCAGGAAATGGCACTTCCTCTTCCACGCCTGCCCATTTACCATGGCTGCGATAGTATTCTTCCAGTTGCGAGAAGTATCCTTCCTGATATTGGTCGAAGATGAAGTCGGCGAACTCCTTCGCCGTCGTTTGACTGGCGATGACTGCCACAAGTGCCACGGCAACAAGGACGACGGCTAGAAAGGCGAGGATGAGTTTTAAGGTTAACGAGCGCATCGCATTTATTCCCTGGTGAAGCGATAGCCCACGCCGTATATTGTTTCAATATAGCGCGGGGAGCGCGGATCGGGTTCGAACTTCGAGCGCAGGTTCTTAATGTGGACGTCAATAGTGCGTTCGTAGCCTCCATAAGCGACGCCCTGAATGTGGTCCAGCAGGTCCAAGCGAGAGAAAACCCGACCCGGAGATGACATCAGAACTGCCAGTAGGTCGAATTCCGAGGGAGTCAGGTTCACAAACGACTCTCCTACACTTACGTTATGGCTCTCGCGGTCGAGGGTAATATCTGCATGACGAAGGACCTCAGCAGTCGGCTCAGTTTCACCTGCACGGCGCATGACGGCGCGGATGCGGGCTAAGAGTTCGCGCGGCCGGAAAGGCTTTGTAACGTAATCGTCCGCGCCCAGTTCAAGGCCGATGACCTTGTCGTCTTTACCCACCTTGGCGGTGAGAAGGATGATCGGTGTATTATGTTCCCGGCGATGCAAGCGCATGAATTCGTAGCCATCCATCTCTGGCATCATGATATCCAGGACGATCAGGTCGGGCTTTTCGGTCCGAGCCACGATCATGGCTTCTTTGCCGTCCCTGGCTGTTGCGACTCGAAAGCCCTCCTGCTCGAGGTAAACTTTCACCAAGGACACAATGCGCTCTTCATCGTCGACAACCAGGATCTTTTTTACCATCAGGTTATTCAGCTCACACTTTCATCTAGTTTTGAGAACCCCAACGTGATTAGGGAAGGTAGGTGCGTGATCACTGGTGGGCTCGATCGATTAATGCTAAGCATATCAAGAAAATATGAAGACACTATGAAGGACCCTTGAGATGCGATTAGTCCAGTTATTCCCTTTAACTCAATATCTCACGCTTACACGGAGGCGGTTCGTGCCCCGCCTCCGCTTTTCCAGTGGAATGCCTACGATTGTAATCTCTCCTCGAGCATCTGTATGAGAGGATTGATCAAGAACATCGTGGATCGATCTCCAGAAGACTGCTTTTCGGCTCGTTCTGCCTGAAGTGTGGCGATTTGCTCCGGATCCAGGTCTCCGCCGAGCTCACCAATTCCACCACCGCCTGGACCACCGCCCATACCGCCGCCCGGACCACCGCCGGGGAATATTCCATCTGGTGGGCTGATGCGTGGCTCACCATCGGCTGGCAAATCACCGCCGCGGGCAAGGCCTAGTTCTCGTGTCAGCTCGAGGACACCCTCCTGGGTGAGCTCCATCGCCGCTATCGCTTCGAGCTGTTCAGAGTTCATTGTCTCCAGGATTTGGTTGACGATGGCCTCGAACTCGCCTTCGGCGGTTATATCGCTTGAGCTCAGGCTGCGAATCGCTTGCCAGAGCGTTAGCAGCTCAGCGGCCTGCTCCGAGTCAACAGCCAGATCGGTCTCTTCCAGTTTTAATGTGCCCAGGGTGAGCTGGGTCTGGATTGAAAGTGCGCCAGGATAGCCATCATTCAAGATAGTTGTCGAACTAACTGCTGCGCCACTGGTGCCGCTGCAGGCGACTAGGATCAAGGTCAAGCTAACGAGCGCTCCTAGGAATTTTACCTTTTTCATCATTTCACTCCTCACTTTTCTTATGTGTAGATTATCCAGTACCAAAATCAAAAACGTACCATCACCGAGACCATATTACTGGTGTCGCAGAGCCTCGATCGGGTCGAGCTGCGCTGCTTTGTTCGCTGGATAGAAGCCGAAGAAAGCACCGACCACCGCAGCCGAGGTGAAGGCAAGCAGGATAGATGTTGGGATGATCACGGTTCGCATGTCGCTTGCCCAACCAAATAGCCATGCCCCACCTACGCCGACGAGAACACCGATTAATCCACCAGCGAGGCTCAAGAGCAGAGCTTCGGTAAGGAACTGCCAACGAATGTCATTCGGCGTGGCACCGACGGATTGCCGGATCCCGATCTCACGGGTCCGTTCCGTTACGCTGACCAGCATGATGTTCATGATGCCGATGCCTCCGACAATAAGTGACACGCCAGCCACCCACGCCAATAGGCTTCGGAAAGCAGCGGTCGTCGCCTCCTGTGTCCTGATAATGTCCTGCTGTGTCGTCACGCTAAAATCAGGGCTCTCCAAAGAAACGTCGTGACGCTTGGCGAGTAAGAGCTCTAGCTGTAGGATCACATCATCAAGATTTGCCTCAGCCTCGACCTCAACATAGATCACCCGTACGCGGTCTCCGCGGAATTTGGCAAATTGGGTTGGTGTAAATTTCTGGAATACGACGGTGATCGGCAGGTAGAGTCTATTGTCGTAATCTACGTCGCCGACCATCCCCTTCTCATCGAGAACGCCGATGACGGTCAGTTTCGTCGTGTCGACGGTAACGACCTGGCCAACGGGATCGGTGTCTCCGAAGAGTTCCTGCGCCAGGCTGCTGCCCAGTACGACTATTTTCTGCGTTTGATCAACTTCTTGCTGCTTGAAGTAGCGTCCAGTCTCCATCTCCATGTCCCGCACTGAGGGAAAATCAGGAGTCGTCCCGAGGATGGAAACATCGTCTAATACGACGCCCCCAGCTTTAATCGTCGCAATGGAGCCTTGCTCAATCGTTACACCAGCGACTCCGGTGACCTCATCAGCGATTGCGAAACCGTCATCGTAAACCAGGCCACCCGTCATTCCACTGGCTCCGGCGCCGGATCCCCCGCGTGAGAAAGTCGAGTTGACGAAGACCAGGTTTGTCCCCAGCCCAGTGATTTCTTCCTCGATCGCGGCTTCGGTGCCGGCGCTGATGCCGATCATGATGATGACCGCGGCGACGCCGATGATGATCCCCAGCATAGTCAGGAGAGAACGGGTCTTGTTGCGATAGATGCTCTCCCAGGCGACAAGAATGAACTCAGATGGGCTCATGATGAATCTCCCTTGCTATCTCGCGGAGCGTGTTGTTTCCCATTTTTGATAACCTTTTCGATCTTGCCATCACGCAGATGGATGGTGCGTTGGGTATGCGCGGCGATCTCATGATCATGGGTGACCATCACGATGGTCCTTCCATCTTCGTGCAGTTCATGGAGTAAATTCATGATTTCTTCACCGGAGCGCGAATCTAAATTTCCGGTGGGTTCGTCAGCCAGTATGAGAACAGGATCGTTTACCAATGCCCGGGCGATGGCCACCCGCTGTTGCTGTCCACCAGAGAGTTCGTGTGGTTGGTGATGAGTGCGATCCCCCAGACCAACAGCTTCCAACTTCTGCCGGGCGACTTCTTCCCGCTCTTCCGGGTTGAGCTTGTTTTCCCGTTTGTAGATTAAAGGGAGCTTGACATTATCCAGGGCAGTGGTCCGGGAGAGCAGATTGTAAGATTGGAAGATGAATCCGAGCTGCCGGCTGCGGATAGCGGCCAACTCAGTCTTATCTAGATCGCTTACATCCTCATTGTCCAGGATATAGCGCCCGTCCGTCGGTCGGTCAAGGCAGCCGAGGATGTTCATCAGCGTGCTTTTTCCTGAGCCGGAGGGACCCATGATGGCGACGAACTCACCCTCCTCGATGGAGATGCTCACGCCATCCAGCGCTGCTACGCTTACTTCCCCCATGCCGTAGACTTTCCTCACCTCTGATGTTTGGATGATTGTCTGCCCAGGCATTATTCAGTCTCCACGATGCCAGTAGTGACAATCTCGCCCGGCTCAAGACCAGACGTGATCTCGGCAAAGGTGAAGTCCATTAGACCAACCTCGACGGTCCGGAGTTTTGGTACACCGTCTTCTAATACGAAGACCGCATACTCACCGGCTGAGAGTTCACGCAGCGCTTCGATAGGCACCAGAGGCACCCTTTCCGCCTTGCCGCCAATGACATCAACAGCAGCGTTCATGCCAATTAATAGGCTGTCCAGCATGACGACGGAGTCAGAGCTTAGCTTCACCAACCCACGCACGGCAGATACACCCTGGGATGTATATAGACCCGGATCGACTTGGATAACCGTTCCCTTGAAAACCTCATCGGGCAGGGCATCGAAGATCACTTCGACTGCATAGTCGAGATCGATCTTCCCCAGATCAGTTTCGTCTAGAAAGATCTCAAGATGCGGTTGGGAGAGATCCGCCAGAGTAATAAAAGACCCGGACACGTTCTGCCCCACGTTTGCATTTACCGCGATCACCGTTCCGTTCATCGGCGCAACGATGATAGATTGGTCCAGATCACGTTGGGATATAGTTAGCTTTGCTTCAGCGTTGGCGAGCTGCAGTTCAGCCTTTGTGATTTCATCCGCATCCGGACCGTCCTTTACGCGCCCCCACTCGAGCTCAGCCTGGCCAAGGAGAGCTTTTGCCATTGCAACCTCGGCGTCAAGCATCGCCTGTTGAATCTCAGTCGGTTGACCTGTGTACCAGTTCCAATTCCCCAATGCGATTTGGTACTTGCTTAATGCGTTCGAATAATTTATTTGCAGGGTACCATTGTCAGGATCCTGATTGAGGTTCTCATTGGCGCGGTCAAGGGCATCCTCTGCATTCTCTAGCTCGACTGCGGCGGCATCGATTGTCGCCTGGCTAGCTCGATTACCCTCCTGCTGGACGATATTCGAATATTCCGCGCTGTAAAGCGTATCCCGGGCATTCGCCAGATTGGCCTGCGCTTGAGCGGTCGTGACGTCGGCTTTCTCGTAGAGGGCATCGAGCGACTGCTGAGCGTTGATCACGGTGAGCTTATCCGCTGCAACTGCAGCATCCAGCTGTTCGCGCTCTCCTTGGACTGCGAGCACATCACCAGCGATTACTTCATCGCCGGACTGAACATGGATTTCAGCGACCGGACCATTGGTCCCGAATCCAAGTTCGATTTCGTCGCCGGCGATTAGAACGCCTGATCCGCTGGCGTAGATAACCAGATCCCCTTGGCGCACAGTTGCGGTTTTAATCTCGGGCTCATCTGCTGTCTGCATTGGCAGGTATGCGAAGTTGTAATACGCAAAACTGCCGCCCACTACCAGAATGAGGATGGTGCCTGCGATTAGTAAGGTCTTCTTGGAGAACTTTTCTGACATCGTTCCAGCTCCTCGTCTTTGCTTTCGTTGGAATTTCCGTTCGAAAGTATAGGAAAGGAATTTGAGAAAGCTGTTAAGAAGTTATGAAGAAAGTGTGTGTAATTATTTCCGTTTCTTTTCCCTTCCCCAAAGGGAGTCGAATCGCTGTAGATACTTTAAGTGCAGCGAAAATCTTTTCTCTGGAGGGTGATTGCTGTATGAAGATTGGGAGAGTCGATTAGAAGGGGAGGGGGGGCCATGGTCTATGAGGAAATAGGAGCGAGTTCCCTGGTGAGCTTGGGTTAATGCGGCCAAGATGACATAATCCACATGGTATGGAAGGGAGCAGCAAAACTAGCGTAATTGATCGTCAAGCTATCGCCCTTAATCCACGATCATCTGAGCGAGCTCGCCGATTCCGCCAATTGTAAATTGGATGAACTATTTTGCCTTATGGAGTCGGTCGAACGCTTGATCGCGTATGGCTTGGTTTTTTTTCGGGCTCCTTATTGGCTTGCATGAAACGCGAGATTTGCTAATCTAATGCCACCAGGAAATGACTGCCCGTTTAATTCAACAAGCATCAACGTTTGAGTTGCGGAATTCTTGTCACTGCATGGGAAGCATCCAGCGAGATAAAGGGAACAATCTCAATGTCAAAATACGTTGCAGCTCTGGATCAAGGTACAACCAGCACGCGCTGCATGCTCTTTGATCGTCATGGAGCGATTGCAGCACGCGCTCAAAAGGAGCATCAGCAAATCTATCCACAACCGGGCTGGGTGGAACATGATGGATTGGAGATCTGGGAGAACGCGCAGGATGTGATGCGCAAAGTGCTCACCCAGGCGGGTGTGCGACAGGGCGAGATTGCCGCTGTGGGTGTGACCAACCAGCGGGAGACGACGATCGTGTGGGACAGAACGACGGGAAAGCCTTACGGAAATGCAATTGTCTGGCAGGACACCCGCACCAAGGATATCTGCAATCAGCTTGAAGCGAAGGGCGGGATCGATCGCTTCCGGTCCATGACCGGGCTGCCGCTGGCGACTTATTTTTCAGGACCAAAACTCAAATGGATCCTCGACAACGTGGAAGGCGTCCTGCAGCTGGCCGAACGAGGAAATGCGTTGTTTGGCACCATCGACAGTTGGCTCATCTGGAATTTGACAGGTGGAGCGCATGGTGGAGCGCATGTCACCGATGTGACAAACGCCAGCCGCACATTGTTGATGGACCTTAAGAAGCATTCCTGGGATTCTGGCATTCTTGACATTCTGGGTATTCCCGAAGGCATGCTGCCGAGGATTGTCCCCTCCTCCGATCCCCGGCCGTGGGGAAACACCCTCGAGGATGGTCCCTTCCAGGACAGCATCCCCGTATGCGGCAACTTGGGAGATCAGCAAGCTGCATTGGTCGGTCAGGCGTGTTTCGGAGAAGGGGACGCGAAAAACACGTATGGGACTGGCTGTTTTTTGCTGCTTAACACGGGCGAGGAGATCATTCATTCGAAGAGTGGTTTGATCTCGACCGTGGCGTATCAATTCGCTAGTGCATCCCCAACATATGCGCTGGAGGGCTCGATCGCCATCACCGGAGCGTTAGTTCAATGGCTTCGGGATAATCTTGGCTTGATCCAGAGTGCTCCCGAAGTTGAAGCGCTTGCCAGGTCAGTGGATGATAACGGGGGGATTTACTTTGTCCCAGCATTTTCCGGGTTATTCGCCCCACATTGGCGGCCGGACGCACGGGGTGTGATCGTCGGACTGACGCGGCATTCTAATCGCGGCCATCTCGCCAGGGCAGCGTTGGAGGCGACAGCATACCAGACGCGGGAAGTGCTTGAGGCAATGGAAAAGGACTCGGGCGTTAGGCTGACCTCATTGAAAGTCGATGGTGGAATGGTCTACAATGGGCTTCTTATGCAATTCCAGACGGATATACTGGGGGTTCCCCTTGTTCGCCCTAAGATCGCTGAGACAACATCACTGGGCGCTGCGTATGCTGCCGGGCTTGCAGTAGGTTTCTGGTCAGGCCTTGAAGAACTGCGCGCTCATTGGCAGGCGGATCAGACCTGGGAGCCGGAGATGGATCGAAAAGAAGGCGATAAACTCTATCGTGGTTGGCAGAAGGCTGTCCAGCGAACCTTCGATTGGGTGGAATAATTTCGTGTGACTGGTGATTCCTTGGCTTGCTCGAAGTGAAGAGCAGCGACAATCGAAGCGCAGATTTCACCTCGGAGCCGTTATTATTAGAGGACACATGTCTAAATCCCATTCTATGATATGACCGTAAATCTATGGCGTTGATGAAGAAGGTTGAGTTTCCACTCCTTGCCCAGGCAGGGTTCACTACTGATCGCTGCTTGAAGTGCAACATTTGCACTGCGGCTTGTCCTGTGGTGAACGCCACCGATCATTTCTTAGGGCCGAAGGCGGTGGGGCCACAGGCCCAGCGCTTCCGCCACCCAAGGCTGCCGATCCCGGATGCCACAGTTTCCTGGTGCTCGGGATGCGGGACTTGCTCCCGTGTTTGTCCTCATGGTGTCTTCGTAACAGAGATGAACGTCCAGGCAAAAGCTCGCTTAGCTGCACAACATGGAGTACCCCTGCGCGATCAATTCATCTCTCGCCCGGAAATGCTAGGGCAGCTCAGCAAGCCATTTACGAGGATCGCAAACTCCGCGTTAGAAAAACCGCTCACACGCTTCTCGCTTGAGAAACTGCTTGCCATCCATCGAAGTGCCCCCTTGCCGCTATTCGCTAAGGGTACATTTCGAGAGCGTTTCCCCGAACGTTGCGTGAAGACGCCTCCTGATAAGGCAGACCCGGGAAAACGGCTCGTTGCCTATTTCCACGGGTGCAGCACGAATCACTACGAGCCGGAGTTGGGGGAGACCACCATTGCCGTGCTCGAAGCATTGGGGTGCAGCGTTTTACTTCCCCCGCAGAATTGCTGTGGGCTCCCTTTGCAATCGAATGGGTTATTCCGACAAGCAAGGCGTTATGGCGAAGCGAATATCCGCCACTTGATTCCCTTCGCGAAGAAAGAAATTCCGATTGTGGGCACTTCCACATCCTGTACTTTGGAACTCAAGCATGAGTATAGGGCGGTCTTAGGGTTGGCGGGCCGCGATTTCGATCTGATCGCGGAATGGACGCGGGACATCTTCGAATTCCTGTCGGAGGAGGACGGCGAAGCGATCGATGAAATCGAACTTAAGCCGGTTCCCAAGCGAGTGCTATACCATGCGCCCTGTCAGCTGAAGAGCCATTGCATCGGGACGCCGGCGTTGGAGATCCTCAGGCGAATACCGGCGCTTGACATCATACTTACGGAATCAGAATGTTGCGGGGTAGCCGGCACCTACGGTGTCAAGCTTGAGCGTTATCAAGTGGCGTACGAGGTCGGCGTCCAGCTCTTTAAGCAAGCTGAGCAATCTAATGTGGACATCGTAGTGACTGACTCGGAGACCTGCCGCTGGTGGATCTCTCACCATACGGGGATCCAGGCGCTGCACCCGATTGAAGTGTTGGCCGAAAGTATGGGGCTTTGACTTGAGATCGACCGGGATAATAATTGCTCGCGTGATTTACTCTTGCGAACACCGCTCAAGTTGATTAGAATTCGTATATTGAAAAGGTCGAATGGCGACGTAGCTCAGTTGGCAGAGCAGACGAATCATAATCGTCGGGTCACTGGTTCAAGTCCAGTCGTCGCCACCTGAATCATCCTCCTCCCGGCAGATCAGCTTGCCGAGAGAAGAAATTCCCTGCATCGTTTTCAATCTCAAAACGAACAATCGGCCACTTGAATCAAAACAGCTGGATGGGATTCGTATCCAGCTGTTAGAGTCGTTGGCTTCAGGTTCAGACCTGAGACTGCGGGGGAACTTTCTTCTTCGTTCTTGCTACAGATTGTGCACCCGCCGTCGCGGATGCGATTTGTCCTCCGGCGAGGCTGTCCATTGGATAGATGATGATCATCGCACTCTCTTCCTTGGACATTTCCAGAAGCGCTTGTATCTGTCGCAGCTCCATTGTGCCTTCCTGTTCAGCGAGTTTCTGGGCGGCCTCGGAAAGTGCATTTGCGACATCCTTCTCGGCATCTGCCTGGATGAGTTTGGCTTTTGCGCTGCGTTCGGCGCGAGCGATCACGGCGAGTTCCTCGATAAGAGACGGTGGCGCAGCGACATCAGTCACGCGCACCGCGCGCACATTTACACCGTAATCCGTCGCGGCAGCATCGATCTCTGCTTTGAGCATGGCGCTAATCTTCTCCGTCTCGCTAAGCAGGGCTCTCAGCTTGCTGCTGCCGATTGTGCTCTTCAATGCTTCCATCGAAGCCCACTCGGTCGTCTTCCAATAATCGCTCACATCGATGGCTGCTTTCTCTGGATTCTCCACTTCGAGCTCGATGGCTGCGGTGATATCCACAGGAATATTGTCCATTGTCAGCGTCCGCGTGGCCTTGACCTCATACGTGGAAATGCGGATATCGATAATGCGAGCGACTGAGTACAGGAAAGGGGGCACGATGAACAAGCCTGGGCCACGTGTCCCGACGGATTTCCCCATGCGAAGAAGAACCATGCGCTCCCATTCTGGTAGAACATGAAACATGCCCGCCAGAACGTTCGCGAGCCATAGAATTACTATCGTCTTTAAAATCCCATAGGCGAGGGGACCGACGAGGAGAGCAGCTCCTGAACCCGCCAATCCAGTCCCGAAGGTCCGGAAATTGGGGAGGGCAATCAGCCACCAAAGTGGGACGAAAACGATAAGACGAACAACGTTTCGGATAAACAGCTGTACTGGATTGACTCGACGTCGCATTTTAATAATCTCCTTTGTGGGGGACTGGGTGTTGCTGGCTCCTTCCAGAGCTTTCATAGCTTTCAAGAATTGTTGAGCAGAGCTCGCCATGTACTCCTCCAAATACTGAACCTGATCGAAAGGGAGCGTTTGAATGATGTCAGCAACCTTCCATGTGAGCATAGGTCATCAGCTCCATCCTATAATGACATAGACCTGATAACAAGCAGACGGTTTCATAACTGGCGCGCGGAGCCTTTCCTCTTGATACTGCTTTGCAGGTGTAGATCGATGAGTAGCGCCGCCGACCATCCGAACATCGAAACAACCTTTCCGGGCGGTTTCCCCGGCCAAAGATCGTCGAACTTATCCCCCCCATCATTCCAGTACCAAGGTCTAGCCTGCACAAGCACAGTTCTTCGGCCAGCGCCTTCCGCCCAACGCGTTGGAGTGCCTCGATGAAGATGTAGTTGATGTTGATCCAAACTGGATCTCGCTGCAGGCAAGGCTGAAAAGGTTATTGAAGAGGAGCAGATCATGAATGATACTCGAGCTATCCCTCACTCCTATGCGAAGCTCAACTGTCAATCTAATCCAAGTTGATTTCCATTCTGCACACAAGCCCATTTCTCACATCCAGTGCAATTTGCCCGGAGAACTCTTGTCCTTGCAGAATGAGTTTTCGACCATCGGTGTATTTGAAGATACAAGACGTGATTGTTGACCGGTCTGGCCCGAATGTCGGTTTGCGAGAAGTGTTGTAGTAAACGATTGTTATTTCCCCCAGAAAACGGAAGGTAAAACTATCCTTGGGAAAAGCAAGAAACTCTTGGGATCCATCGCGGTGAGTCCATAGCCTCTCACCGCTCTCCTCAGTGAACAACCAAGTGGGTAGGCTCGGGTTCAAGCAAAGCACCAAATCCCCATCCTTATCGAGGCGGAATGGGCGCTCACCGGCGGTCATTATGGTCCAGATTTGCAACCACTCTGCGGTCACACCGCTCAAGCGTGGTTGAAAACCCTGCCCATGCAATTCGACATCGGGATACTCGCTGCTGACGATGAACGAGCAGTTCTCCAGCAAGCTGCGCCTGTACACTTTCGGTGACATGAAGGGAGGTAAGCTTGCCATGAGCGTCTCAAAAAACGCGTCGTGATGCCCAGCGCGTAATAACTCAAGCATCCACTTGTACGTCATATGTGTGTAAATAGAAGCGTGTTCGATCCATCCCGGTGTGTAGGCGGTAATTCGACCGAGTTCAGGGGGTTCTTCTATAAGAGACTCACATACTCTAAACATGGCCAGATCGGTGTCGAAGAGCTCGCTCGCTTTCACGCTATTAAAAACTTCCTTGGCTCGCTTCGGATAGGTCCGGATATAATGGACAGCGCCTTCTAGGAACATCGCCACTGGTTTAGGTTGGAAAGCTTGTACCTCAACAGGGATCTTACCGTTTGTTTTTACTTCGCTAAGTGATCGGTACCCGGAAGCTTCATATCGAAGATAGGTAAAGGGCACATCCGCCGGATGCATCACCTGTTGGATATTGTCCTTTGAAAAGTTGTCCTCTAGCATCTCGAGAAAATTTTGGAGAAACCCACGGATCTGGCTCATCAACATAGGAGACTCGCTGCCATTCACGCCCAGGTGGATTTGCTCCCGGTAGGCTTCTAATAACGTATGACGACGACCCCACAGCGTATGCTTTTCCTCGACCGACAGCTGTCTGCCACCTTGTTCGGCAAGCCCCGTGAGATCTTCAACAAAGTCTGCCAATTCTTGATACATGTCTATCGTGTTTATCCCGCTCGCCTCTATCGCATCCAGGGCGGCCAAGAGAAAACGAAGCATTCTTATCAAGGACAAACTCTGACATAGAGATGAGCCAAACATCCCAGGTAATCCATTTAAGGAATCGTTCCACCCCGGCTTATCAGCCTCCATCTCAACACCGATTCCCAGTGGATCCAAAGCAGCTAACTTGTTCGCAGCGATGCAAAGGAGTTTCACCAAAAGGGAAGTTCGGTAGATCATCCCTTCCTGATCGCGAACTTTATGCCTGTCGTGCTGACGGCCATCAATCCGCCGCTCTTTTTCTGGATCGCGCTTGACTGCACCGAATCTGCGCACCTTCGAATCCACCTTGAAGGTCTTCAGTGCTCTCGGTTGAACCCCATCGGGATTGTCGAAGAAAGTGTACACGCGTGGAGCGGTCAGCAACTCAACCAGACGATCCGGATAGATCGACAGGAAGACCTCTATTGCATCAAGATTGTAGAGCCAGTGATCGACCCAGAAACCGGCATGAAGCGCGCCAATCTCGAGCTCGCGACATTGTGCTAACACCTCACAGAGTACGGTTAACAGTGCATCTCGCTCAAGTCTGCTCTCATCCTCAAGTGCCAGAGCAAGCTGCCCGGGCGTGAAGTCTTTCTTTAGCAATTGACCGACATTTGCTTCTCGATCAAATTCCTGCCATGCGCGTTCAACGACGTCATAGATCTTGGCCAGGTTAATGGCTTCGTAACGCTGCATACCAATAACCAGTGGGTTGTAGCCGTCGAGTTGAATGAGATCCATGAATTGTCGAATGACAAAATCACCCGAATTTGGAAAAAACCAAGGATCCATTCGCCGGTTTTGCAGAACGCTGCGGTAATGACCGTTACCCTGTGAGAGGTACGCCGCTTCAAGTTCCAGCCAGTGGTAGTCACGCTCTAAATCCGCATTTTGGCGTCCGAAGATCTGGAATGTGCGTGCCTGCTTCCCATCCCCAAGAGTAAAGGGCGTGCCCCCGCGGATGACATTGTCCAAGAAAGTATGCTCACAATAAGCGTCGAACTTCGGGTTTGAACTCGCCGATGTAGCATAGGCACGAACAGAATGAATAATGCGCCGGTTTGCCTCGCGCTGTTGAGCGACAAAATCTGGTTGCTCGACCCTTTCGATCAAATCACGAAGTCGTTCAGGTTTGGGCGTGTGCCCCAGGATCATGAAGTAGGAGAGTGTCTCTCCTGGCTTGATCTCTGCGAACCACGCCGAGAACGCGCACGGAGTCTGGTTTGCGCGCATTTGCTCCATCGCTAGAAGCACTCGAAGCCCTTCGGCTTGAAATGTCCAGGGGATTCCCAATTGATCCATGCCCCCAAACACGACACGGGGATCGACGATCGTTCCTTGCCGAGGAGCATTCCCACTAAGGCCCTTGCTAATCATGAAGTGACCTCCGGCGATTTCCCCTACGTCGGCGATATCCGCGGCTGTCTGCTTCAATTTGAACACCGGAACCCCAGAGATTTCCTCAACCTCCATAAGCGCTTCGATATGGCGGGCGGTTACTTTTTGATGCTCGAATGAGGTTCCGTAGGGGATGACCCGTGCAGCTCCGTCGATGACCTCAATCTTGCGCGCTTTCCTTTGCGTATTCGTGATTTGAACCACCCGTATCAGCCCAGCTAAGGGGATTTCAACCAATGGGTAATACCGCACGTGGGTATTTAAGCCGAGGTCCTGATTCTGTTCTTCGATCTCCAACTCATGCGGGCTGATCCTGAGTATCTGGTTGGCCTGTCTCGATCCCGCCTTCTTAAAAGGCTCATAAACCTGATCGGCCATGCGAATGAGGGTTCGAAATCCTGTTTGCTCGACCTGGGCCAGGGCTTGGTTAAAGGAGAGGAACTCCAGGATAGCTCCGTCTTTGTCCTCAACACCGAAGCTGCAGACAAGCTGCCCGCGATTGACAAAATAGCACCAGGCAGGCACCCCCCAAATTCCAGCGATGCCCGGCAGGAAGCTCGAAAACGGCTTGCTCCAGTTGTAGTTTTGTATCTCAAAGCGCCCCGTGTCATCAAAAGCATAGGTGCACGTGTCGGGATTCATGAACGCTCCGTATTCGCAAGATCATCGGGGATGTTGTCGAGATTCCTCCCCTTCACAGATGACCATCAAGGACCATTGTATAGATATCCTACCAAACCATCCGGCGCCAAATCCCTTGTCAAGACGGAGTCGGCGCCAGTATATCTCAACCTTAGCGGTAACTCAGCCTTTGATCGCTCCTCCCAGCATGCCGCGGACAAAGAAACGCTGCAGACCGAAGAAGACAAGCATGGGAAAGAGAAAGGAAATAAAGGCGGCGGCGGTGAGTAGGTGCCAGCCTGCCCCCAGAGAGGTCACCATGTTGCCGATCTGGTAAGTCATCACAGGTGTTGAGCCGCCAAGGAAAACCAGGGCGACCAGCAAATCGTTCCATACCCAAAGAAGTTGGAAGATACCTAACGATGCGATCGCCGGCATGGAAAGGGGAAGAGCTAACTTGGTGAAGGCTGTCCATGGCGTGGCGCCATCGAGGTAAATCGACTCGAAGATCTCGGTAGGCAGTGATCCCAGGAAATTACGGGTAAGGTAGATGGCATAGGGTAGACCAAAGCCGGTATGGAACAACCAAACTCCCAGGAATGTCCCATTCAATCCCAGGGTGTTGTAAATACGAAAGATTGGGATGAGCGCCATTTGCAGAGGAACAATTATTAACCCAACAAGGATGGCAAACAACACCTGACGCCCTTTGAAGTCTAACCATGCGAATGCGAACGCGGCGAAAGAGGCGAAGAAGATGGGAATGATTGTGGCCGGGACGGCGACGATCACGGTGTTGATGAAGGCCCGACCCATGGCAGCCTGCGAGACGGTCATGTCCGTGACAAAATCGCAGGTCCTCTGGAGAGCGATAATCTCACCCGCTTCACATTCCTCGGTATAGCTTGTCCGACCGCGATACCCGGCCAGGGCGTCGATGTAATTGCTCAGAAAAAAGCGCGGGCGCTCCTCCCCTGACGCGCTTGCGCGTAGTTCTTTCAGGATCGTGGCGAGTTCATCCGCGTTGGGACGCTGATCCTCTGGAACATGGATCTCGCCATCGTAGATGTTGTTGAATGTAGCCTGGATTTGAATCGAGCGTCTATACTGATCGATGAATTCTGGATCGCTCAAGTCTGCAGCGGGAAGTTCAGATCCATCTGCACCATGGCAAGACGCACAATAGGTTGTATACGCTTCACTTCCCCCACGCTCCGACAACGCCGTCCACCAGCCGCTGGAATTGATGTCCTGGACTGGCCGAAAAGAGGTCACCAGCAAGCCCAGCGTGGGCAGGATCCAGATAAGACAAATAGCTATGATGACGATGTGCAGGGGGATGCGCCCCAGGATTTTGTTGAGGCGTTCTCTGGTTGCAGGCTTCATCGGATCGCCTCCTGTTGCCGGAAGCTGCGGATATTGTAGAACAACACCGGAATGATGAGGATAAGCAATATGATGGCAATAGCTGCAGCGCGACCAGCCTCGAAGTTCACGTACATCTCCTGATACATACGGTTTGCGATGACGTTGGTCTCGAAATTCCCCCCCGTCATGACATAAATGACGTCGAACATCTTTAGGGTAAAGATCGTCAACGTAGTGAGAACTACCGTGATGGTTGGGAGGATCATAGGAATCAAGATCTTCCAAAAGACATGCCACTCCGATGCACCATCGATGCGAGAGGCTTCTAGAAGTTCTTTCGGTACACCTTTAACCGCCGCGGAGAGTATGGTCATGGAAAATCCAGTATTGATCCAGATGCCCACGAAGATCAATGCAAAGTTGTTGATCCATGGCGCCGATGATAAAAAGGGGATCGGCCGTCCCCCAAAATTCACGATAATCGCGTTGAGTAGTCCAATAATGGGAGCATTGGGGTTGTCCGGATTAATGGGGTAATCGTAGACAAAGCCCCAGATGATGGCAGCACCAACAAAGGAAATTGCCATTGGCATAAATATAAGTGCTTTAGCTACTGATTCGTATTTCACACGGTCAACAAGAACTGCCAGCAGTATGCCTGCAATGGTTACTCCCGGGACCATGACCACCAGCCAGAGGATATTGTTGCGAAAAGCCCGCAGCATAGTGTCGGATGTGATGGCATAGCGGTAATTTTCGAAAATGCCCCAGCAAGCTTGGCCCTCACGACACGCTGCGGTTGCCCACGAGGATGAGTCGGCATTGCGCAGGCTTAAGAAAGCGGTGTAGATGGTGGGATAGGCGATATAGATAATGATAATGATTAGGGCAGGCAAGATAAAAATCCACGGCATGATCTCGCCCTGGCGCATGATCAGGGGAGCTTCGCGCTTGGGCTTGCGTTGCTTCTTTTTACGTTCAGCCATGTGTCACCTCCTGAGAGGAAGAAGTAAAAAAGAGGTGGGAGGAAGACTCACTCCCACCTCTTTCCATTACAGCCTATGGAGCGAACACCTCCACAGCGCGGGCCTCGAGGCGATCGAGGATCGCGTCCAGGTTACCACCGTTCACGTACTCGGTGATGCCCTCGAACTCATCCATGACCATGCCGCCCGGCAGCAGGTCGCCCACGTCGAAGCTGACCGCAGATGCGCGCAGCAAAACGTTTGCCTTCGCCGCTGAGATGGGATTGGTGTAGCTCAGACCGGTCACCTTGTTGTTTGGAGAAAGGTCGAAACCCGATGCCGCCCAAGCACGACCACCGCGACCGCTCGATAGGTAAGCTACCACGGCTCGTACGGCGGGCGTGTCGTTGAAGGCCGCCATAGCATCACCACCCACCTGAATGGGAGGTGCGGAGCCGTCCATTGAGGGGATGACGAAGAAGTCAAAGTCAGTCCCGAATACGAGTTCGGGGTACTGACCCTCCACCACGCCACCGCCAAAACCGCTCTGCTTCACCATGTAGGCTTGTGGCGGGTCGGCGAACACGGTATAGATGGCATCCAAGAATCCCACGCTAACAGTGCCGTCCGCGCCACCCAGCGCATAGGTCGGGTCGGTCGCCCAGTTGCCGTACAGTTCCCAGGCTTCTTTCACCCCGGCGTCGTTCCAGGCTGTACTGTGCGTCGCCAGACCGTTGGTAAAGTCCACACCCCCGGTGCGCATCATGATGTCCTGCACGAAGTCGGTGCCCGTCCAGCCAGTGGCCGCGCCGCTTTCCATGCCCATCGAGAGGGGTATGCCACCGTCGGCTTTGATCTGATCGATCAAACCCACGAATTCATCCCACGTCCCTGGTACTTCGTAGCCCATGGCCTCGAAGGCGATCGGGCTGTACCAGACGGTGCTCTTGATATCCGACTTGACGAACACACCGTAGACCACACCGTCCACGGAGCCCAGTTCGAGCCAGCCCTCGGCGTAGTTGTCGAGGTTGGCGCCCAGGTCCTCAAGCGGGATCAGGTCATCAGCGTACATTGCAAAGGCGCCCACGTTTGGCATCAACGAGATGTCAGGCGGGTTGCCGCCCTCCACTCTTGTTGCCAACAAGGCGTTCAGATCTCGGGTGCCCTCATAGGTGAAGGAAATGTCGCAGGCGTCGATCAGCGGCTGGAAGATCTCGATCAGTCGTGCTTCCTCATCGCCCGACCATGTTGCCAGCATCGAGACTTCGCCACCCTCACCACCCATGCAGTCTATGGCCGCTGTGCCACCAAAGATCTCTGTGGCGCGGTCTTCGAGACGGTCGAGGATTTTGTCCAGATCGCCGCCATTCACATACTCGGTGATGCCCTCGAACTCATCCATGACCATACCGCCTGGTAACAGATCGCCCACATCGAAGCTGACCACAGGTGCCGCAGCTAGGGCATCGGCCTTCGCAGCTGAGATTGGATTGGTGTAGTCTGCGCCCGTCACTTTGCCATTCGGCGAAAGGTCAAAGCCCGAAGCAGCCCACGCTTGCCCCCCTTGTTTGCTGGTCAGGTACGCCACCACTGCCTGCACACCAGGGGAGTCGTTAAAGACCGCCATGGCGTCGGCTCCTACTTGTAGCGGCGCCGGAGAACCGTCCATTGAGGGGATGATGAAGAAATCGAAGTCAGTCCCGAATACGAGTTCGGGGTACTGACCCTCCACCACGCCACCGCCAAAACCGCTCTGCTTCACCATGTAGGCTTGTGGCGGGTCGGCGAACACGGTATAGATGGCATCCAAGAATCCCACGCTAACAGTGCCGTCCGCGCCACCCAGCGCATAGGTCGGGTCGGTCGCCCAGTTGCCGTACAGTTCCCAGGCTTCTTTCACCCCGGCGTCGTTCCAGGCTGTACTGTGCGTCGCCAGACCGTTGGTAAAGTCCACACCCCCGGTGCGCATCATGATGTCCTGCACGAAGTCGGTGCCCGTCCAGCCAGTGGCCGCGCCGCTTTCCATGCCCATCGAGAGGGGTATGCCACCGTCGGCTTTGATCTGATCGATCAAACCCACGAATTCATCCCACGTCCCTGGTACTTCGTAGCCCATGGCCTCGAAGGCGATCGGGCTGTACCAGACGGTGCTCTTGATATCCGACTTGACGAACACACCGTAGACCACACCGTCCACGGAGCCCAGTTCGAGCCAGCCCTCGGCGTAGTTGTCGAGGTTGGCGCCCAGGTCCTCAAGCGGGATCAGGTCATCAGCGTACATTGCAAAGGCGCCCACGTTTGGCATCAACGAGATGTCAGGCGGGTTGCCGCCCTCCACTCTTGTTGCCAACAAGGCGTTCAGATCTCGGGTGCCCTCATAGGTGAAAGTAATACCGCATTCGTCGATCAGTGGCTGGAAGATCTCGATCAGTCGCGCCTCCTCGTCGCCTGACCAGGTAGCCAGCATGGAGATTTCACTACCCTCGCCACCCATGCATTCAATCACCTCTTCTTCAACGACTGGTGGTTCGGTGGGTTCAGGCAGAGCCTCCGTGGGAGTCTCAGTAGCGCCACCACATGCAGTGAGGATTAGTGACGCCAGAATAAGTAAACTCAGTAGTAGATAATTTTTCTTCATCTCTCTTTTCCTCCAAAATAACGTACCAGTTTGCCTCTTTGAATATGTTCGTGAAAGCTTCTCGTCATCTAGGTTGTTCCCTCCTCTCATACGTGGTCAAGTGAATACACTCCGAAAACTTAAGAATTAACTTGCAGTACCTTTCAGCCTGGCTTAAGTACAAGTTTGCTGGCCCTTCTAGAAGTGGCTGATCCTCCGGGGGGAAACCATTAGATTTATACAGGACTCAATTGGGTGGAGTCAGTGTGACGGGAATGATGATGTAAGTACGAAGAAATTCACACTAGGGTTCCCCTATCGGAGCCTGTTTTGTTTGTTATAGTAGTCTACAACCTTTTTTACTAGATTCAACCAAGAGGTGTCGCAGTATCGCCAAGCCCAAGTTTTCTGCGATGTCCGAGCCGACATGTACGACGATGGTAAGTCCTCGGGGATGTGCAGACCTATCTAGCGCTCTACCTCCAGTACACTAATAGCCTGCGATAACGAGTCGATCGCTTCATCGTTCTTATAGGTGTACCCTAAAGACAGTGGTTAATTCTTTAGATCATTAAACAACACATTTAAAGGTGCTTTCACATAGAGATCTCAAGTCTGGTGCTTTGCCGAAATACGTTAGAATTAGTGTTCAACCTCAGATCTCGCTTCTCCGAAAGGGAGTCATCCGATGGGATCAGACGAAACAAATAATCCAGAATCTTTCCCCGAGCTGCAGAATCCACCGCGCATTTTGCTCGGTCCGGGACCGAGTATGGTCCATCCCAGGGTGCTGCGAGCGATGGCCAGTCCGCTTGTCGGTCATCTTGATCCTTACTTCCTGGGGATTATGGAGCGCACGCAGGATCTGCTGCGTATGGTATTTGAGACGCAGAATCAGTTAACCATCCCCATCTCTGGAACGGGGAGCGCATCGATGGAAGCCTCGCTTGCCAACCTGATCGAACCCGGGGATGAGATTCTCATCTGCGTCAACGGCTATTTCGGGCTCCGTCTCGTAGATATGGCTCAGCGGTATGGCGCCGAGATCCGTACGATTGACCGGCCCTGGGGCGAGGTTTTCACAGCAGACGAAGTGCGGGATGCACTCGCCCAGAAGAGCGCCAAAATCGTGGCGATCGTGCACGCCGAGACGTCGACAGGGGCTCTTCAGCCGCTTGAAGACATCTCCCGGGTTGTCCATGAGAACGGCGCTCTCCTGCTGGTCGACGCGGTGACGTCGTTAGGAGGCATCCCCGTTAAGGTAGATGATGTCGAGATCGATGTCTGCTACAGCGGAAGCCAGAAGTGTTTAAGCTGCCCTCCTGGTCTGGGACCGATCACGCTCTCCCCGCGTGCTGAGCAGGTTCTTTCGGAACGCAAAGGTCAGGTCGCCAATTGGTACCTTGATTTGACCATGATTCAGAAATATTGGGGGAGTGAAAGGTCTTATCATCATACGGCTCCGATCAGCGCCAACTACGCGCTTTACGAGGGACTGCGCATCATCGCCGAGGAGGGGCTGGAAGTTCGTTGGGAGCGTCATCGCCGCAATGCGGAGGCCTTATGGCAGGGGCTGGATAATCTCGGACTGGAGCTCCATGTTCCCCTCGCGAATCGCCTCCCATCTTTGACGACTGTACGCATCCCCGAAGGTGTCGACGGTGCCCAGATACAAAGTCGGCTGATGATGGATTACAACATCGAGATAGCGGGCGGGTTGGGGGAACTTAAAGGAAAGGTCTGGCGCATTGGTTTAATGGGGTATTCCTCTCGGTTGGAGAATGTGACCCTGCTGCTGGCTGCGCTGGGGGATTGTTTGCGCTCGTAGTTATCGCTCGTCAGAAAGTAAATCATGTTAGAGGAAAGGTTCATCATCTGACTTAAGTAAGTATCAAACACCGCAAAGGAGAGCTGGTCATGACTGAAGAGAAAAAAGCAAAGGACGATATTGGTAATGAGTTCGAGAAACTCGGCGAGAACATCCGCCAGGCGGTTCACGGTGTGTGGGAGAGCGAAGAAAGGAAACGAATAAGCAAAGAGATACATAATGGCCTGGTCGAAATAGGCGCGGCCTTTACGCGCTTTGGAGATGAGATTGCTGAAAGCCCGGGGGGGCAGCGAGTACGTGAAGAGGTGGACGATCTCGGTGAGAGGATCCAGAGCGGCGAGGTTGGACAAAAGATTAACGATGAGTTGGTGAGTCTCCTGCAGACCATCAACCAGAAGCTTGATGTCCATATAAAGGGGCAGCCAGAGGACGATGCTGCATCCGAGAGTGAAGACGAAGGGTGAACTTGGGGATAAGTCCCATTCATCATGACCGGTTCCTGCACGCTGTCATTCTTCAGGATTCCTTCGAGCATGCTGGACTTTGCCTACATTCCAGTGTGTGCAGAGTATCTTCTCAAAAAGTGAACGGAAGCACTCTGAGCGGAGCTTGTCGCAGTCGACGAGCGCTTCCGTGAGCGTCCTTCGACTGCATTTCATTCCGCTCAGGATGCTCACTCCAGTAAGTGATGCTCTCGCCGTTAAAATTCAAATAGTTAAAGAAAAAAAATTATTTCTCTGCAGTCAAGGAGGCTAGAATGGCAAAAAGGATCGGATACATTGGTTTGGGTCTAATGGGAAAGCCGATCGCCAGGAACCTGATGAAGGCGGGTTATCCACTTATTGTGCATAACCGCAGCCAGGCTGCAGTCGAGGAGCTAATTAAAGAGGGCGCCGAACGCGCTGATTCACCCCGGGCAATCGCCGAGGCGAGCGATGTTGTCTTCACAAACCTGCCTGACACACCAGATGTCGAACAAGTCGTTTTCGGGGAGAATGGGATCATCGAGGGAATCAAAGAGGGGATGATCTTAATCGACAATAGCACGATTAAACCAGAGACGGCGCGCGAAATTGCTGCGACGTTGGCGGAGCGGGGCGCGCACGCGCTGGATGCGCCTGTTTCAGGCGGTGATGTCGGTGCGAAGGCAGGGACCCTGGCAATAATGGTCGGTGGATCGGAAGACGCCTTCAAGGAAGCCAAGCCGATCTTTGAGGCGATGGGAAAGACGATCACCTACGTAGGCGAAAGCGGCGCTGGACAAGTCGCGAAGGCATGCAATCAAATCATGGTCGCAGCCCAGATGGTCGCGATGGGTGAGCTTCTCCTGCTGGCAGAGAAGACCGGCGTCAACCCAGAGCGTGTGGTCGACGCGATCAAGGGGGGAGCGGCGCAGTGCTGGACCCTGGACAATAAGCCGCCGCGTCTCTTTGATGGAAATCGGTCACCAGGATTCAAGGCGTACATGCAGCACAAAGACCTGGGGATTGTGTTGGACACTGCGCGGTCCTACGGAATGCCACTTCCGGCGACGGCTGTTAATCAACAGCTCTACGAGGCCATGCTCCAGTTAGGGATGCGCGACCTCGATAACTCGGCCGTGATTGGTGCCCTGGAGGCAATATCGGGAATTCATCTCACGTGTTCCTAAGAGGGCATGAGAGTTAACGGCTCCACGCAGGTTGAAAAGCAAAGGGTAACGAGATTAGTAACTTATCCATTTCAATGGCAGATCAAATTGAATATGCACTGAGAAACGTCTTTCCGTAGAGCAAAGCTGGCGGGAGTGTCGCGGACCTTGGTTTGATCAACTCAATAGGCCGATCAAGATAGGTTCTGACAAATCCTGGAAGGAGACTTGAAGATGGAGTTCTTGAGTTTATCCGTAGAACAATGGAGTCAGATTGGTATCTCGGCGCTGATCGTCATGGTTACCGTAATACTAGGTAAATGGTTGGTCAGGTTTTTGTTGCAACGAGTATTCCGAGCGCTAGTGAAACGAACCGAATCGTCGCTGGATGACGTCATCATCCAGGCGCTCCTTCCAGCGATGTATTTGCTGGCAATCGTTATCGCATTTAACGTCGGAGTCAATCGCCTTGACTTCATCCCTGGTGTCTGGCAAGGAAGGATGGGAGACATTTTCTATATTTCTTATTTCCTGATTGTCTTCATTGCCCTATGGCGGATCATCCTTCTCGTCACAAAATGGTATTCCCGCGAGATCGCCCCGAAGGGCGAGACAAAGCTTGACGATCAAATGATTCCCCTCTTCATCCGAGTGGCTCAGATCGTGTTGGTGCTCATCGCGTTAGTCATGCTGCTTGGACATTTTAACGTAGATGTAAGCGCGCTCGTCGCAACTTTGGGCGTTGGCTCACTCGCGGTGGCTCTTGCGGCAAAGGAGACCCTCGAAGATACACTGGCAGGATTTGTGATCATGATCGATCGTCCTTTCCGAATTGGAGATCGGATCGAGATCCAGGATCTGGACACCTGGGGGGATGTTGTTGACATCGGGCTGCGCAGTTCGCGAATCCGCACAAGGGACAACCGGTTGGTCATCGTTCCGAACTCAATTATTGGAAAAAGCCTGATTGTGAATTACTCCTATCCGGATACGCAATACCGAATCCAGATCCACATCGGCGTGGAATATGGGGCAGAGGTTGAGCTGGCGCGGGAGACGATCATCTCCGCCGTACGTGGGGTTGAGGGGGTCCTTCCTGACAAGAAAGTAGAGGCCTTATTCTTGGAGTTTGGAGATTCGGCGCTGATCTTCCGGGTGCGATGGTGGTTAGAGTCTTATGTGGATACCCGGCGGATGTTCGATAGTGTGAATAGCGCAATCTATAAGGCGTTGAACGAGAAGGAGATAGGTATCCCAAATCCACAATTAGATGTCCACCATCGTTTCGATAGTCAGCAGACGCCGCTAATGACTCGGCACATCGAAGAGAAGGCATAACGAAGCAAATTGAATTGTTCAATCTATTGCGAAAACGACCAACCGCTCCGGGCCATGAACGCCGAGCGTGAGGATCATCTCGACATCGGCAGTCCTTGATGGCCCGCTTATCAGTGTGAGCTGTGGTGAGGAAGTAATCGCTTTTCTGCCTCCGTCGTGTATCCAGTGATCAAATGAAGGGTAAATATCCTTCACTCGAAGGACCACCAGGTGCGTCCGCGGCAGAAGAGAAGTGAGGTTGGATTGACCTGCTCCAGAGGGCAAGATGACAGTGCCGGTATCTGCAAGTCCAGCCAGACTAGTTGTGAGGCCCGCGGGGGCCTGGTCTAATGCTGCCAATTTCGCGTACCGCACATTTCCCTCTTCGGATTGAGGAATCTCCGGTTGCAGGATCTGAATCCCTGCTTCTTGGAGATGCTTCGCGATGGAGGCTAATTCCAGGTTTTGCTCTCCCCAACCAAGAATTCGAGTGACTTCGATCAAGGTCAGGAAATCCGCGATCTGATAGGGCAGCTCCTCGACTGAACAGCGCACGAATTCCCCATCGATTCTCTCGAGCTCCTCTTGGAAACGAACGATAAGATCGTCTTGGTGTGGTTCACCCTCTTGCGCCTGTTTTTCCTGTAACTTTTCGTCAACTTTGTCGATACTGTTCCCGGCCGGCTTTAGCCGATGGACGCGGGCGCGGAAGGGTTCTGTTGCGAGGGGTGGGAAGTCCCTGGATCTCGTCCAACCCGAGAACGGGGGTGGTAAGCGATAGAGCCAGCCGTCGCGGTTGGGCAGGAAACGCATGAGAGGGGAGGCGATATTCTGTACCCAGCGATATCTTCTTGGGGAGGCCATCATCCAGGTAAAAAGCTGCATCCCGGTGCGAAACCAGGCAGGTTGGGGGGCGGATCTTACGTATTCTCCGCGAGCGCGAAGGAGCAGCTTTGTGAAATCGACCCCCACTGGGCAAACCTCGGCGCAGGCACCACAAAGCGTGGATGCTTTCGATAGGTGTCCATATTGCTTAATCCCGAACAAGCCAGGGGAGACAAGCGAGCCGATCGGTCCTGGATACGCGCTGCTGTAGGTGTGACCGCCGATCTCACGGAATACGGGACATGCGTTTAAGCAGGCGCCGCAGCGGATGCAGAGTAATGCATCTTGGAGCTGTGAACGATGCATTGCCAGACGACCGTTGTCGACCAGGATGAGATGCCGTTCCTCGGCACCATCCGGTTCGCTGCCTGTGCGCGGGCGCTGGATCAAGGAGACATAACTTGTCTGATTTTGGCCCGTCGCCGAGCGAGGCAGCACCTGCAGCAGAACTGCCAGATCCTCCAGCGACGGGACGAGTCGCTCGACGCCCATGAGTGCGATATGTGCGCGAGGTAAGGTGGCGATCATTCGCCCATTGCCCTCATTGGTGACAATGCACAATGATCCCGTCTCGGCGACTCCGAAATTAACCCCGGAAATCCCGATCTCCGCCGATAGAAAATCCTTGCGCATGGCCTGACGCGCTGTTTCTGTCATCTCGACGATGTCGGTGGAATATGGGACGTTAAGCTCATTCGTAAAGGTCCTGGCGACATCTTCCCGAAGCAGGTGAATCGCGGGAGTGATGATGTGTCCTGGTCTTTCACCGCGCAATTGGACGATAAATTCGCCCAGATCCGTCTCCACAACACGCATTCCTGCTGTTTCAAGTGTTTGATTGAGATGGATCTCCTCGCTCACCATTGACTTGGATTTAACGATCAGGCGGGCATTAAATTTTTTGGCGATCTCTGCCGCGGTGAGAGCTGCTGCGTGTGCACTGAAAGGACCGTGGATTTTGATGCCGTTTTCCTGCGCGCCTTTGACAAATTGCGCAAGATATTCTTCTAGATTGTCGACCGTCTTGCGACGGATCTGAGCGGCTTCCTGGCGTGTACGTTCGGGGTTTGGCAGCGTCGAAAACGCTCTTAAACGCCCACTCCCCCGCCGTTCGGCGTTCTGGTCCAGCGCTTTCTGGAGAGTAGAGTTGGCGAGCGCTTCATGCGCCTTCTTGAGGAATTGCCGCCTCATCGGAGTCCAGGCTCCTTCATGGTGAGGATTTGGGCGATATGTGCGCAGCGGATCGGTGATCCGCGCCGGCGAAGACCGCCTTCGATCTGCATCAGGCAGCTCACATCCGCAGCGGTGACGACATCGGCGCCCGAACTCTCGATAGCATCGAGTTTGCGTTTCATCATTTCGCTTGAGATCTCAGCGTGATCGATGGCGAACACCCCGCCGAAGCCGCAGCATTCGGGGGATAGAGAAATCACGTCGGCTCCCTCGACTTTATTCAACAGGTCGAGTGGTTGAGACTGCACACCGAGGCCGCGTAGGAGGTGGCACGATGGGTGGTAGGCAATCCGTCCATTAAACGAGGCTTGAAATCCAGTGCGGCCGGATACGCTGACGAGGAACTCGCTGAGTTCAAAGGTGCGGGAGGCAAGTGCTTGCGCGCGTTGGCGCCAGGGAGGATCTTCACGAAACAACTCTAAAAATTCTTTACGGATCATTACAGCGCATGACCCGGACGGGATCACAACGGGATCATCTGACTGGGTCAGGATCTCGATAGTGCGCTTGGCCAAGTGTTTTGCATGATCGCGGTAGCCGGCATTGTAGGTTGGCTGACCGCAGCAGGTCTGGTCGGCGGGAAAATGGATCTCCGCACCGGCAAGTGATAAAACTTCGAAGACCGCTTCGCCGATTTGCGGAAAAAGGCTATCAATCATGCAGGTAATGAAGAGTTGAATGCGCATGGATACCTTTTCGGTGATGGGTAGAGTATCTCGCCTAGTCCGAAAGTGCCCATCAACGACTGGAATTATCATCCATTATTATTCATTTCGAACCACGTTGAGGATTAAACGACAGGGCGATATTTTGTCAAGCCGCAAGCGAGGATCATGGGGCAGAACCATCTTGTTGCAGACAGCGGAGGATGTCCTCCGGGGTACTCTCGTCGGTGCATATCTCCGACTGCAGTGAATGGAAAAGAGGTTATCATTGACAAATCTTATTAATGAATAGGTGAAGCAACGATATGATTCAATTAGATGGGATTAAAGCCGTTATCTTTGATTTTGATGGCCTGATGATCGAGAGCGAGTCGATCGCATATCAGGTTTGGTGTGAAGTGCTCGGTCAGTACGGTAAGAATTTCACGGAAGAGATCTATCATAATTTGATTGGGCGGGAGCCGTTTGAGACGATTGACTATCTAATTGAGGTCCTGGACCTTCCTCTTACGCCGCAGGAGTTATTTGAAAATTACTGGTCAAAACGAACGGAGAGGGTGTGCCGTGATGGTTTTCCGGTGCCTGGCCTCGTCGATTTGATGCAATTCCTTACGGATCGAGGGTTGAATTTGGGAGTGGCGTCCAACAGCCCTTCGAGATACGTCCTTGATGTGCTCGAGGCTATTGGTCTGTCGAAGTCCTTCGGATGCGTTCGCTGCCGGGAGGACGTTGCCCAGGGGAAGCCGGCTGCGGACGTCTACCTCGCCGCGGCAGCGTGCCTTGAAGTGGACCCCGAACATTGCCTGGCATTGGAAGATTCCCCCATTGGCCTTCAAGCGGCATTGAACGCGGGCATGCGCTGTCTAGTCGTCCCGAACGAGGATCTCGAGAATGAGGATTTCTCCGGAGCCGAGGGACGGTTTAACTCTCTGGCCGCTGTGCTTGCCGCGTTATCTTGAAACTACCGAAGGTCATCATTTTGTCTTGGCCAGGATTTCGTTCTATTCATGTGCTCGAAAAGCAAAGTTTATAGCACGCCTAAATAACCGTGGATAGTTAGGGAAGAATTTCAGATACTCGTAGCGGACTACTGCAGTCCATGAACCTGACTGGATGATCACCGGTATCGGGTCTGCTTTAAAAAGTTGGAATATGTGATGAGCTATCTGCCGCACATCATTCCAGAATTCGGTATTGAATATCGGCTGGTGACGATATTCATGATCGCAGGAGGAAAAATCTTTGAAGAAGGAACGTTGAAGGACATACATGGTGACTCAGGCGGTCATGAGGACGAAGCTGTTATCAAGACAGCCAATGAAGAATTAACACTATTTCATTAAGTGAGCCTATGCTGCGTACCGAATGAATTCTGACAAGCATCGAGGATATACCCTGATTACGTAGAACAGATCAATCCTTTATCCAAAACATAGATACCACCTCGGTTCAACTCCAAGGAACCCACTTGAGTGGCTAGATCTAAAGGTTTTAAATATTACCTAGATGGCAACCAAGAAGAAAGATTGAGTCGATTGGAGACCAATTTTCCGATCTTTATCCGCGCATCACATTCTCTTAGAGGAGTGATTCCCTGAGTTACCTACAATAATTGGAATTTGAACCCCCGTGGGAGTTTGAAGTATGATCCAACCCGAAAAGCAAGATTTAAATCTCCAGAGAGTTGCATTTTTCCTCGACTAAATGCCATATTCGCCATGATCTTTCCCTTTTGAATATCAATGAAGATCTTCGGATCTACTTGAACTGAAATGGTTGCGTTTTCCACTGTCCCTTGTTGAACCGCGCATTCATTATTCCGAATTTCAACATACCATGGAGCAATATCTGGGGCTGAGAAATTGAATTGAATGACCAAATCAATCTCTCCAGCCTTATTTGCTTGGAACGCACCTGGTAACATTTCCATATACCTTGTTATTGCATCACTCATCGTCATCATAGACTCCACGTTTTACTCAGGGATTTGGGTCAATTGGATATGTGATTGATCTGAGAAAATCTGTTTGATTAATTTGAATTCGGTTTTCGAAGATTAGAAAAGTGTAACCATTATGCTCACGCATTCATTCAATCATAACCTTGATCTAGGGCTGCTGCAATCAGGCCCAATCTTATCCAAATGGGGGAATCTCCGCCATTTTCTAGCATAAAGACCAAGCGGGAATGATGCTCTAGCGAGGCGCATGAGCTCGATGGAACTACCTGGATTAGATCCTTAGCTGCCGAAATCGATCAGCCAAGCAAACTATGAATAGTGGGGGCTTTAGTTCAGCTACAGAAGAGCCTGCCGATTAAAACTTTGAAAGTTAAACCCCACCGTTTACTCATGAAGCAATGAGCCGTTAAGGATCCCAACCTCAAATTCCGTTGAATGCTAGCGGCATTTTTTCTTTATGATGCCGTATTGTATACTGAAGAGATTCGATTTCAAGGAATGAGAACCATGGGCGAGAGCATTGAAGCTACGACAACATTACAGAATAGTATCCAGATGCCCTGGTTGGGGTTAGGGGTACTCCATATCCCCGATGGCGAGGTCATAGAGCAGGTAGTTCAATGGGCGCTTGAGTGCGATTATCGGTCGATTGATACTGCTGCTGTTTATAAGAATGAAACAGGAATTGGCGCTGCATTACACAAGGCAGTGGTGCCTAGGGACGAGATTTTTCTTACGACAAAACTCTGGAATAGCGATCAAGGCTATGAAAGTACTTTGCAGGCTTTTCAGGCGAGTCTCCAGCGACTTGGTACTGACTATGTAGATCTCTATCTCATTCATTGGCCAGGACCTGACGCCTCCAAATTTATTGATTCCTGGCGAGCCCTTGAATCTCTCTACAAGGCGGGAAAGGCCAGAGCGATAGGAGTGAGCAACTTCCAGGTCCATCACTTGGAACCGCTGCTGCAAGAATCTGAAATTCCGCCCATGGTGGATCAGATCGAGTTTCATCCACATTTACAGCAACCCGAATTAATTCAGTTCTGTGTTGATCAAGAGATTCAAGTTGAAGCATGGCGCCCGATTATGAAGGGGGATGTAATCAATATAGAACTGCTCCAAGAACTGGGTAAGAAATATGGGAAAACACCGGTTCAGGTGACTTTGAGATGGATTATTCAACGGGGATTCATCGCTATCCCAAAATCACAAGACCGGGATCGCATCCGAGACAATGCCAATGTTTTCGATTTCCAGCTAGAGAGTGACGAAATTGAACAGATAGATGCCTTGGACATAGGTCACCGCCTTGGTCCAGATCCAGATACCTTCGACTTGGATTTCTAAGTTTTTTCACTTCAAGCAGGAACAATCACTCCATCTGGGGTGAGAGTCTCGTCTTGTCTTCTTCCAGTCGAGCGTAACCGAAAAGGTTGGATGCTCGTCATTCATAAGGTTGCGTTCGAGGAACGCTATCTTCAAGGATTGACCGTATCACCCCATTTGAATGAATTCAAAAAACTAAGTGTGTAGAGAAGGGGCTTGACGAAGTAACGATCGATCTATGCAATCCCTCATCCTGAATTTCACCCAGAGTATTTTCCCGATTGTACTGGTAGTGCTAACCGGGTATTTGTTGCGTCGATGGAGACCCCTCGATCCAAAACAGGTCGGTCATATCGCATTTAACATCATGTTACCTACCCTGATCTTCCGTGAGGTTTATATATCCAACCTGAAATTGGAAGACAGCTTCAAGATGTTTGGTCTAACAATCATCCTTCTTGCTGTATTGCTGGCTTGTGGATGGATACTTGGAACGGTGGTAAAAGCAAGTTACACACAAAGGACGGCGATGACCATAACCGTCGCATTTATGAATTGTGGGGCTTTGGGTTTATCTGTAAATGAGTTCGCATTTGGAAGTGATGCGCTTGCTTGGGCTGGAATATTCTTTTTAACGGTTATTGTTCTAATGACAGTTTTTGGGGTGTACATTGCTGAAGCTGGAAGAATGTCAACGACGAATGCCGTTAAGCAATTATTCAAAGTGCCGATGATCTACGCAGTAGGTGCGGCATTTCTAGCTAAAGCTATTCAAATTGAGATCCCCGCTGTTCTTATGCGTCCGATTAATTTGACTGCTTCAGGCGCAGTCCCGATAGTGCTAATATTACTGGGTATTCAAATCGCAGAGACAGGGATTCCGAAAAACTGGGGATTAGTAGGGCTCATAACTTGTGCCAGCCTTGTCTTATCTCCAATAATCGCCTTCGGACTTGCCCAACTAATTGGGATGCAGGGACTACCTCTAAAGGTAGCTGTACTGCAAGCTGGAATGCCTCTCGCCGTATTGAATGGCGTTATCGCGACAGAATATGATCTCGAACCCGAATTGGTCGCGTCCGCCATTCTCATTAGCACACTGCTAAGTCCAATAACTTTGTCTATCCTCCTTAGCGCTCTTAATTCTTTCTGATATTTCTCTGGAAGCCGAGTAATCGGTGGCTGGCCGTTAAGGCCTACATGAGTAAATCTTTAAGAAAGACTGGGCGCTTGTGATTAAAGCTGTGATCATCGGCCAGGATGTCTGAATCAACCAAAGCGAATATCCAGCTTAAAAGGCTTGACTGGTATTAGGTAAAGGATATGTGGAACATCTGTATAAAGAAGAATCCAGGCATGTGATTGAACACGCGCCGCTGGATGCGAATGCGGGCTTCTTCAGCTCAAACGTCTGGCTCTCGACTTGTGGAATGAGTGGGCAAAGAACTCGGGAATGCAAAATGAACAATCCAGATAATCCAGAATATTAAGCAGTTACGACCTCATAGCTGTGTTGAATCTCCGCGACATCACGGATCGTCGCTGCGACAGAGCAATACTTCTCAACGGACAGCTGGATCGCATGTTCTATAGATTTATTGTTGAGTGATTTGCCCGTTAATACGTAGTGGAGATGTATCTTCTGGAAATGATGCGGCGGGTCATCTGCTTGTTCCGATTGAATATTGATCTCAAGTCCTATTAATTCCACTCTTTTCTTTTCAAGAATGTGAATTACATCATATGCAGTGCACGATCCGAGAGCGAGCAAAAGCATGTCGGAGGGCTTTAATCCTGTGTGATTGTCCTTATCGTGGGACGAGATAACGACAGAGTGATTACCGCTATCTGTCCCGACGAATTGCATTCCACCAGTCCACTTGATCTTGACCTTCCCACTATTCATATTGTCACCTCAACAGATTGATGTACGTGGAGCCATCTAATCCAGCGCACTTTAACATGATGGTTCATCGAGAACCGCATGCTGATCATTGCGGACCGTCCACTGGCAAGATCATTCCTTTGGAGTTTTGGCTCGCACATATTGTCGAACTGCTTCGCCTGATTCGAGATCGAGAACTTCGATTGCCAGCTTTTCCGCCTCCGGAAGCGCCCAATTACGGATTACAGCCTTTGCATGTGGGATTAGGCTAGGCGCCATGCTAAATTCATCAAGACCGAGTCCAAGCAAGATAGGAATGGCAAGGGGATCACCGGCTAATTCACCACAGAGTCCGACCCAGATCCCTTGCTTGTGGGCTTCTCGGATCACGCGTTGTATCTGACGCAAGATAGCGGGATTGCAGGCGTCACCCAGGTGGGCTACTCTTTCATTTGTCCGTTCTGCTGCCATTGTATATTGGGTAAGGTCGTTGGTCCCAATGCTAAAGAAATCAACCTCCTTGGCGAATTGATCGGCCATTATGGCAACCGAAGGTATCTCAACCATGATACCTACTTGGATTGTGTCTGAGATTTTCTCCCCTCTAGCCTCGAGTTCCTGCCGGGCTTCTTGGATGAGAGCGCGCGCACATCTGACTTCTTTCAGGGTGCTGACCATGGGAAACATGATTCGTAAGTCGTGCCCTGGACTCGCCCTAAGAAGAGCGAGAAGTTGGACTTTGAATAAATCGGGTTCGTCGAGACACATCCTGATTGCTCGCCAACCGAGAAAAGGGTTTGCCTCCTCCCCGAGGTCAATGTAGGCGAGTTCTTTATCCCCCCCTACATCGAGCGTACGAACGACCGCCGGTCTCTCCCCCATGAGATCAAGGATATTGTTGTAGAGTTCTAATTGCTCTTCCTCGTCAGGGGCTGTATCCCTCTCGAGGTAAAGGAACTCTGTTCGTAGCAATCCAATTCCCTCCGCCCCGTGGGCCAGGGCCGATTGAACGTCTTGGACAGAGCCGACATTTGCAACGACCTCGATCTGGTGTCCATCAAGCGTAAACGCAGGTTTCATAGCCTCGCTAAGGTCAACCTCCATGCGAAGTTGAAGCTTTTCCTTTCGGGTTTGGTATTCCGTTTGAACATCTTCATCAGGGTTGACGATCACTTCGCCCAGCTCGCCATCGACAAGCAGGGGGATATGCGCCGTGATATCGAGAACGTCAGTCCCAATTCCAACCACTGCTGGGATACCTAGAGCTTTTGCCAGGATTGCTGTATGCGATGTGGGACCGCCTTCGGCAGTGCAAAAAGCAAGTACAAGGCTTTTATCCATGGCTGCTGTATCTGAAGGCGTGAGGTCGCGAGCGATGATTACAGATGGCGTTGAAAGGTCATCGAGATCAGGATTTTTCTTGTGCAGCAGGATTCGCAAAACTCGATTGCCGACATCTCGGATATCGGCACCCCGGGCACGGAAATATTCGTCTTCTAGATTTTCCATTTGCTGCGCGTAACCTTCAATCGAATCCATCCACGCGCTTTCCACATTTAGATTCTGCTCGTCCACTACCTTACGAACGGCATTCAAGAGGGACGGATCCTTAAGGAAAAGTTTATGAGCTTTGAAGATAGATGCTTCTTCTTCGCTTGCTTCCTGTAGAGTCTTTTGGCACAAGTCGTTGAGTTGGGCGTCCGCTTCTGTGAGAGCTGACTCGAGTCGTTTCCACTCATCCTCGGTTGCAGAGACCTTGCGCCGCTCGATCTTTATCCGTTCAACTTCAAAGATATAAGCAGGACCAGAAGCGAGACCTGAAGATGCTGGGAAACCTTGTAACTTGATCATGGTTAGTGGGAACCTCCTGTGTCGAGATCTACCAATCCGTATCTGTGGTCTCGCCGTCAAACTCTCTAGGGCGCTAAACTGATGAACACTATCCCCTCTCCATCTGGATGAGGAGAACCGGGGAATGCAGATCAACCATCTCGTTCGGAAGCTTGTATCTGATTGTACTCAAATCAGATGAAGCATCAGCCTATATTGCGAACTGATGATACAGGCTACATTGAAGTGATCTATTCAGCAAGAGGCAAACCTACCGTTTTCGAGAGGAAGATTTTCGCTATTAGAGAAATCTCCGTAGGTTCCGTATCTTGGCGTGAGCCTATACCAAGAAAAGGATCTTTGTAGTGAAGTGAATAGCCTGATTCGGAGGATCAAGAATACTTCGCGGCATTGAAAATGCGTGCTATGCTTTGGTATAAGCGACGCCGTTCTCTCTTGGCTGAAGACGATGTAGAAAGGACATCCGGAGAATGAAAATCAGTGATGCTGTAACTCAGGGAATTCAACGTACACCTCATCGAGCGCTATTCTTCGCAACCGGATTGCTACGAGAAGAGTTGCAGGGTCCGCTCATCGGGATTGCCAATTCAAGAACCGACTTAGTCCCTGGACATCTCCACCTCGATCGCATAGCCGAGGCAGTGAAGGCGGGAATCTACAAATCTGGTGGAACTCCCCTGGAATTCTCGACCATTGCGGTTGATGATGGAATTGCAATGGGACACGATGGCATGCGTTATTCGCTCCCCAGTCGCGACCTCATCGCTGATTCGGTTGAAACGATGGTTCGGGCACATAAGCTCGATGGTGTGGTATTGGTCACTAATTGCGATAAGATCGTCCCTGGGATGGCTATGGCGGCTGCCAGGGTCAACATCCCCGCGCTTATTATCAGTGGGGGGCCAATGCTCGCCGGAAAGATCAACAATCGAGGATTGGATCTGACCAATCTTAATGAAATTATCGGGCAGAGTAAAGTTGGCCAAATCTCATCAGATGAAATCGAACAACTCGAAATGCAAGCCTGTCCTGGCTGGGGTTCATGCGCCGGCCTTTTCACAGCGAACTCCATGAATTGCCTCATGGAGGCATTGGGCTTGGCCTTGCCCGGTAATGGAACGATTTCGGCTGTTCGAGCTGAGCGGATCCGCCTGGCGAAGAAAGCAGGTATCGCAATTGTCGAGCTGATCAAGCAGCAGATTTTACCCAGGAACATCCTTACCCAGCAGTCGTTCTTGAACGCGTTGTCAGTGGATATGGCCATCGGCGGGTCGACAAATTCAATCCTGCATCTACTGGCCATCGCCAAGGATGCGGGGGTTTCACTTTGCTTGGACGATGTAGAGGAAGCGAGTCTACGTTCCCCCTCCTTAGTCAAGATCAGTCCTTCCAGTGAGATTCATATGGAAGAGTTCCACGATGCGGGCGGGGTCCCTGCTGTTATGAAGGAACTCGCCGATCACGGCATAATTGATGCTAATGTAATGACTGTCACCGGATCGAAGTTATCAGATGTATTGAAAGATGTTCGAGGCCGCAGGTCAGATCTCATACGGAGTGTCGAGAACGCGTACAGCCCGGATGGGGGTTTGGCAGTGCTTTATGGAAATCTTGCCCCACAAGGTGCTGTTGTGAAGAAGGCCGCGGTTGTGGAAAAAATGATGATCCATGACGGACCCGCCCATGTCTTCGATAGCGAGGAGGCTGCGGTAGAAACCATCTTGAGTGGGGGTATCCAATCTGGGTCGGTCGTCGTCATTCGATACGAAGGTCCACGGGGAGGGCCAGGGATGCGCGAGCTGCTGGCTCCGACGGCGGCGCTGGTGGGAGTGGGCCTCGGTGAAACAGTCGCCTTGGTTACCGATGGCCGGTTCTCGGGTGTCAGCCGTGGGGCTGTGATCGGCCATGTTTCCCCGGAGGCGGCTTCAGCAGGTCCTCTGGCCGCTCTTCAGGACGGCGATATGATCCGGATTAATATTCCAGCAAGGACGCTGGAGGTTGAGCTATCCCCTCAAGAGATCGAAGATCGACTTCAATCTTGGCAACCGCCCGACCACTCCGAGCTTGGTGGCTATCTCAAACGCTATGCGGCGCTTGTGGGCTCTGCTTCCGAGGGTGCAGTTCTTGATACTCGCAATCTTTTAAGATAGCTATTGCAGTCGGGATCCTTTCTTGCGAATCTCCGTGGATCTCGGAACCGCTTTTTTTAATCTCGCCGACACAGACTTGGTCGATCCCTCGAGCCTGAGGGCGGCATTGCGCTTTGCCGCGCGCATAGGCAACGCACCCAATAGGTTTGAGGCTGTCGGTGATGCCGGCTAGGCAGGTCAAAGTCCTGGCCACAGCTCATCAGAACGTCCTTCATTAACACCCGTTGAGGAGGGAAAATTGAAAATCGTTGACATCCACTATCAGGAAGTGGAGCGAGCACTTAAGGGACATTTTGATATTGCAGGCGGGCAGAGCACCTCGATACATGCGATCCTTGTCAGAATCCACACCGATGACGGCATTACGGGGATCGGAGAAGCAGTACCGATGCCCGCATATTCTGGACAAACCAGCGGGGGCGTGGTTGAGGCTTTGAATGACTATTTGATCCCAGCCCTGCTTGACGTCCCGATAGAATCCATCGAGGGGTTGCATCAGCGTATGAATACAGCCATCAAGGAACAACCTATAGCAAAGGCAGCGCTCGATATTGCTTATCACGACGTTGTTGGAAAAATGCAGGGTGTGCCAGTCTATCAACTGCTTGGCGGCGCATATCGCAAAATGGTTCCGTTGTCCTGGGCGATTGGATTGGGAAGCATTGAGGCTATCATCCAAGATGCACATGAGGCGATTTCTAGTGGTTTTCGGACTATTAAAGTCAAAATCGGTTTGGATGCTGAGCGTGACATGGAAGTTGTAGCACGACTGCGGGAATCACTCGGTCCAGATATCCAACTTCGTGTGGATGCCAACGAGGGGTACGATTATCTGACAGCACGGTCCACGCTTCCAAAGCTGGAAGCATATAATTTGCAGCTTATAGAACAACCGCTGCCTCGCTGGGACGTGCGCGGGATACAGGATCTGCGCAGCCGCCTCGACACCCCAATTCTTGCGGATGAAAGCCTTTTCACCATTCAAGACGCTATGACGCTTGTTCAAAAGAACGCGGCGGATCTTTTCAATATCAAGTTGATGAAACTTGGAGGGCTTCGTCCAGCCCAAAAATTAGCCGCGATCGCAGAAGCTGCTGGAATTCCGTGCATGGTGGGGAGCATGCCCGAACTCGGGGTTGCAACCATGGCGGGAGTCCATTTCGCCTTAGCTGTACCCAATGTGAGTTATCCATGTGAACTCATCGGACCTTTGATGGTTTCTTCAGGGATCATTGCTGGGGAGTTCTATCACGAAGAAAACAAGGCGATCGTCGCGACCGCTTCCAGCCTCCCAGGAATCGGGGTCGAACTTCTACCTGAAATTGTCGAGAAGTTCAACAGCTGAAGTCGGTATAGTCTTGCTGAACTTTGCTCTTCGACTTGACATTCACTGGCCAGAACGGGATCGAGATAACCTTAGTGATGGGCAGAGTCCCGCACTAGCTATCTTAGATTTATCGGGAGCAATCCTGTTTGGGACTGACAAGAAGCGCAAACACTCAAGCTTCAAGGAGAAAGGGGATGGCTAGAGGACCTTCCGGCATGACGCATATCCTCGCTTCTCGACCGTAGCGGGCCAGGAGGTGTTCAACTGTATCGTCGATAGAGGTGGCCGGCTGAAGCTTGACGCTGCGGATAAGGGCTTCATCGAGTAAGTGACTGTGGAGATAAATATCTGTCTTCATGGAGATCGATGCTTGAATTTGTACTTGCCAGCTATCGCGCTGCACATACCCTGGCTCGTGGAGCCTGTCCAGCATTTTTCAAGTGAATCCGCCTCTTGCATCAGGCGGGCATAATCGCCGTGATCGGGGATCCCATCCCAGCATTCCGCGACGATCAAAATGGATCCACCTTTCTTCGTGATTTGAGCCGCCGCACTCATCCCCTTTATAGATTGATAGATATTTAAATCAAGGGGATACCCTGCATTGCTCGTCAGTACGATGTCAAATGGCTCCGCCACTGGGACCATCATGTGTTCTTTGACGAACGAGCATCCCTCAAGATGAGCCTCCTGCATGTCACCGGCGAAAACTCGGGCAACCTCGTGATCCTGGTTTAGCGCGACGTTGATCAGGAAAGCAGGCTCGACGAGTGCCGTGGCCTCTCGAATTTCAGCAGCAATGGGATTTCCCGAGATAATCCCCCAGCGCGCGCAATGATGATCTACATTGGCTACAGAGTGATTGTGTAGGATCGAGGCCATCCCCGCCATACCAGGCAGGAATGCTTTGCCCCCTCCTGAGAAACCAGCAAAAATATGAGGTTCGATAAAGCCCGTCGCGATTCGAAAATCGCAATCCATCAAAGCTTGATTCAGCCAAATGGTGTTTCCGGATGAGGTTCTGCCGACAGCCACATGAGATGAGTCATCAAGGGCATCATTCTGGTAGATCTTGTGCCTATCAGCCCAGGGTCCACCGAGCATTTCTTCCAACTCAGAAGCCGTGTTTGCTCGATGGGTTCCTGTTGCGACAAAGATGGCGATGTCATCATCGGGTATATGTGACAGCGTCTCGCGTATTGCCCTCAACAAGAGAGGCGTGGGTGTATGGCGAGTAATGTCGTTGACAACGATGCCGACTTTTTCGCCTCGGCTGACCCGGGAGGCAAGCGGTTCAGAGCCGATCGGCGCTTGAAGGGCATCGGTAAGCGCATCAAGCGGATTGTCCAAACTAGGCGTCGGCACAGACTCGACTACGCTTACGTTCAAGTCCGCGGGCAGGTCGACGGATAAGTAGGATCTACCATAAGCAAGAGTGTAGTTCATCGTGGGTGCCCATCGGTATATTCATTCATAAGGTTGGTCGACCGCAAACGCATGCCCCTTCAGCGAGCAAGAGGCATGCTTCAACGGTTCCATATCATCATGCGTTATCGACTGATGTGATCCATTCAAGACCTAATTCAGCAAGCTTGGCATCCTTTGGTATTCCGGTTTCGATGTCCCAGCCAGCCATCTTGTAGTAAACGTCCTTAGCGTTTTCAAGATCTTCTTGGGAGAGAAAGACTCCATCGCTTGCCCCTCCAACAAGAGCTTTCTCAAGCTTCTTGGGCAGACGATCATTCTCTCTGGTAAAACCTTCCCGAGCATTGAAGGCTCTCATCATGTTAAGCCGTCGCTCTCCAACACGTTGGAGTTCTTCCAGAGTTACGTCCCATCCCGTAACAGCCTGCACAACATCGACCATCTGGTCGGGGCCGTAGAGTTGCCATGCAGGTCCGAAGACGAACTGGCAGAAATTTGCGGAATCAAGATAGGAGTAAGTGTACTGAGTGGTCAACGCATAACGTACTTTCTCATCGTTTAGCACGCTATCAGGTTGGGGATCCTCGAGGCCGAGCATCCCCATTCTCTTTGGATAATCTCGGTAAGACGGATCATGTTCGTGTGACATGTGGTCCGCACCGAAGGGATTGACCGCGTAAATCAGGGCTAAACTGCGTTTGACTCGGGGCATGTGAGCGGGAAATTCCTGCCCTTTTACCGTAACGACTAAATCTTGCGCCTCTTGCCCAAAGCGAGCGGCTGCGCGTGCAGAGCCTTCGGCAAGGAGATCACCGAAACCCTCACGATTGCCGATCTTCTCCACAAGGGCGACCATGGCCTCTGCGTTGCCGAAATTGAGCTCCAGCCCGTCAGTATCTTCGAGTGTCAAAAGGCCTTGTTCATAGCAATCCATTGCCCACGCTACGCTGGCCCCACATGAGATCGTGTCCATGCCGTACATGTTGCACAGTTGATTGGCCAGCGAGACCGCGGCCAGGTCGCCAACGCCGCAATAGGATCCGAAAGTCGCTAGCGTCTCATATTCCGGACCCCCGTAATAAGGATCAACCTTGAACGGACCTTCGGTTACCTCGACAACACGCTTGCAACGTACAGCGCACGCGTAGCAAGAGTCCCGTTCTTTCAGTATGGTGTTGAACATTGTCTTGCCATCAAGGTTTTCGCAATGCTCAAAGGTTCCGCTCGACCAGTTGCGCGTGGGGAGTCCTCCGGCGCGATCCTGCGAGACAACAATTCCAGCTGTGCCGAGTGTCCCTAATGTATAGACTCCGGATTCTTCGAAATTAGCAGGTCCCCACTTAGCAAGCTTCTTGAGGCGTGCCATATCGGCGATCTTGGGTCTGTTCTTGCCGCGTACGACGATTGCCTTGAGCTTCTTGCTGCCCATCACAGCGCCCATCCCAGTTCGGCCGTTAGCGCGATTGGACATATTCATCACGCATGCATAGCGGTTGAGATTTTCGCCAGCTGGACCGCATTGGGCAATCTCGATTTTGTCGTCCCCTAATTCAGTTTTTAATATCCGGTCGACATCTCCCGTCACTTTCCCCCATAAGTGTTTTGCGTCCCGTAGCTCTGCTTGGCCGTCATGCAGCCACAAGTAGACGGGACTCTGAGCACACCCGGTCACGACGATGGCATCGAACCCGGAGAATTTCATCTCAGCCGGAAAAAAACCTCCGCTTTGAGCATCTCCTATGGCGCCGGTTAATGGGGATTTTGAGGTTGTCGTCATCCTGCTCTGACCCGAGATAGGGGCACCGGTACAAACACCAAGAGAGAAGACAAAAGTGTTCTCTGGGCTAAAGGCATCAATGTTGGGCGGATTCTTAGTCAAGAGGTAGTGGAGCCCCAGTGCACTTCCCCCCATGTACTTCCTGTAAAAACCCTCATCGGGCTCTTCGACTTCAAGAATCTGAGAAGTCAGATCTACATGAAGGATCCGTCCGTTATATCCGTAGCGCATGGTCTGGTCTCCTTATTAATAACACGATACGTTCAATGATCGACTATATGCGAAGCTTCGAATCCAGTGTGAAGCTCGTGATGTATCGCCTAATCGGGAGTCGGCGAACTAATGACGGTGGCGTATCCCCGATTTGTATTCTATGTCGAACTTAAGTTTAGCAATTCAAACACATACGGTGCTATGGCTGAGACAATGATCAAAAAAATGAATCCGATGAGGATAGCAAAGGAAAACGCACGCACTCGATCGCGGCTGGGATCGCGGATAAAGGCGATCGCGATCGTATAGGCTGTTGGGATGAAGAAAAGGGGCGGCACGGTGATCCCAACTTTCGGTCCAGCGACGCTTAAAAGCCAGATCCCCAAGCCGATTCCGAGGCTCTCGAGGATCAGTCGCCAATAGATTTTGGCGAACTCGTAAACATTCTCCGTCGAACGTGGGCGGGTATCGAACGTTAGTCGACGATTGCTTTTCTTCTTGGGTTTCATTTCTTGAGATTTTGACATAGCGTCTCCTTATCTAATGAACAAGGTCAGTAGGGATGGTGGGGTGATCATCACGCTCCTACAATGATTGACGAGACCTACCCGTTGCCTGGATACTTGCAGGAAGCAGTGCATCTTGGGTAGGCCGCTCCCTATCCGAAATGTAGGCGGCGAAACAGATCCATATGCTATTGGTGGATCGAGATCCAATATGCTTTATACTGCTTGTGTCAATCCCCACTTCTTTGCCGTTTCAACCATTTCCTCCTGAACATCATCGGGGATGAGATCTGGTTCTCCCTGCCCGAGCGCTAAGGATAAATAATAGACCCGGGCGGCCTGTTCGGCAGAGATACATCGCTTGAAGGCAATCTTGATATTCTGGCCCACACAGAACAGTCCGTGGTTCTTCCATATCACCCCGAATTTTTCGCCCATGGCATCGATGGTTTTATCGGCAAAATCCTGGTTAGCACTACGAATCGAGGGGCCAAGCGCCAAGCCCATTCCACCAAATAGGTACACAAAATTACCAAGAATATTTGGGACGGACTTATTCACCGAGTATACGGCATTTAGATAGGGTGATTCGATGTGTGCACATGCGCCAACGTTTGGATATCTGCGCATGGCTGTCAGATGGATCGGGGTTTCCGAGGATGCTTCGTATTTGCCGCTGATCTTATTGCCTTCTATGTCGACCTCGACAATATCCTCGGGGACCATGGTGGGATAAGGGATATCGCTAGGCGTAATAAGTACTCGGTCTGTACCAGCGACTCGCGTGCTGAAGTTACCTTGCGTATAGATAAGCAGGTCGTGTGATTCACAATACTGTGCGGCAGTTATGAGCTCCTGACGGAGTTCGAGTTCATTTGGATTCACGGGAGTAATTAACCTTTCATTTGTGGCTTATATGTGGCTCTCATCAAGTGAAGGTATTTGGGGGCTGTCAGAGGGACAGCCCCCAAAGATTTTTCTGTACAGGGTTCGTACGACTTAGTCGCCGGCGACAGCGGAAGTTTTGCCCAATCGTTCAGCCGATTTGGCGTTTTCTTCACGCAGGATGCGTCCGCTGAAGATGAACAGGGCGATGACGACCGGGAGCAAAATCACCCCGGGCATAATCATGCCCTTGGTAAAGATCGCGGCGCCTGTTGAAAATGCCAAGCGGAAGGACGGCATTTCCATGCTGATCCAGCTGATGTATTGGACATTTGCCGGGATGTCCACGGTTCCGACTTCCCGAGCCAGAGAGGTAATCGCAGGTGCGAAGTAAGCACCGGCATATACCCACAATGGCTGGCTGATGAAGGTCAGGATGGTTGTACGGACCACATCGTTCCGTGTGACAACAGCAGCAGTAATCGTTGAGCACAGGGCGATGATCCCGCCGAACGGTAGCACGTTATTGCCAGGTAGGATAACGGCCCATAGAATGAGCACTGGGACGTTGAGGATCGCGGCAACCCACAAGCTGGACATACCAGCTGTGAATGGCCAGTCCAGGCCGATGTGGAAGGTGCGGCCGGGGAAGCGAGCGGCCATGAAGGATTTCGCACCGTCGGCGATGGGCATTAGGGCGGTGATGAAGAGTGTCGCCACCATCGGGAAGAGGGTAAGGGCGGTCCCCGCCTCGATACCCACAGTGAGGATACCTTTGAGGTCATAGCCGCCCATAACGGCGATCAGCATACCCACGAGAAACCCGATGACGTGATTCTCGCCGAAAATGCCAATTTTCTCGCGGAGAAATTCCGGCTCGTAGTGGTTGTCGCGGAGTGCTGGGATTTTGTCCAGCAGTCTGTTCAGTGGAGCGAAGATGATCCACTCAAAGAATAGGGAGTGCGGTAAAGAGACACCGGGGATACCAGTGCCTTCCTCGACCAGGTAGACAGACCAATCCGCCTGTTTAAGCTCAACGACGACTTGGATTGCAGCAACGACAAAGGCCGCTACAACGCTTCCGCTAACATAGGATACGAGCACGCCTGTGAGCACTTTGTTCCAAACATTCCACATGTCAACGTTCAGACACTGAGTCCAGTTAAATGCCAACATGACGATGTTGATGACAATCTGGAGCGGGAACATCAGGAACGCGTAAGGCCAGGCCCAGGCGATGGCTGCGTTGGGTGTCCATCCGAGGTCAATAGCCGTAAGCTGGATGCCGGTAGCATCGACGAATGCAGAGGCGACCGGACCAATCGTGCCAAACATGAATCCTAGAATTACATTCATGCCGGCAAAGGCAACGCCTAATAGTAGACCTGCTGAGAATGCTTTTCTAAAGCCAACGCCGAAGATCAACCCGATGACAATCATAATAATGGGGAGAACGATCGGCGCGCCTAGGGCGAGCATTCCATTGACAAAGGTTTCTAAAAATTCCATGTGTGCATTACTCCTTTGGTACTATGTTGTAGACGATATCGGCTTCAAGAAACGTCCGTCTCTCCTCCTCACATTTTGGGTCCCTCGATAACCTCACCTCCTTCCCGTGGAAAAAAACGGCTTTGAGAATATTCCCAAAGCCTATTCGGTCTCAGTCCCATCAGGAAACAAGATGTCCTTAATTTCCTGCATAGCCACTTCCATGCCAAAACCGGTCATGAAAGGAATGCCACTGACCTCCGGGCATGCGTATTCCGTATCACCACCGGGAGAGATATTGACGAATAAATCTGCATGTTCAGAATGACTCTTCGCAGTTTTAAAATCGACGACATCAATCTTGATATTCCGCATCTTGAACTTTGGGAGTAGATCTTTGATCCGATTCGCGCTCAATTGTGATGATGCGACACCCGACCCACATGCGACGATGATGCGCTTGCGTATTGCCATTGTATTTCGCTCCTTTGAAAACAGTTTTTGATAAACCGATCAAATTGAGAAGAACGTTGGTGTGCTCCCTTTGTGCGATCGGCCCCTGACCAATATCTTTAGCTTTGGTGTTTATTCTTCTTTTGCTCCTCCGCTCGACGGTTCCAGTAAAACAAGATCAGCGTGAGCGCGCCAGCGATTGCCCCTAATTCTAAGCTTCGGGTGATTAGGCCCCATGTAAAGAGTAGGAGCGCCGCTGCGACGAGAACTGGGAAATACCATTTCCTCACGTGGAAAACGGCATATCCTCGAGTTTCCATTTTCTCGCGTGCCGCGATCCAATCCCCCGGTAAACGTTCCTTGGGAATGGCGTAATCTGGCTCAAGCGGTCCCCGTTCGGGCTTGTTTGTTGAGTTCTTACTCAATATTTAATCCTTTCTCGAGAGCTTCCTGAATAGTTTTAACACCGTTGTTGTTGAGAAGGTTCGCGATGTTTTCAGGTTTTACGAAATAATCAATGATCACTTTTAGGAAATGAACTTGCTTTTCAGGTTCAGTGATTGAAAGTAGAAGGACAATTTGGACATCCCTGAGCTTATCCTTTGTCCCCATCTCGATCCAAGGGATCGGCTTTTTCAATATAGCCACAGCCACGGCGGGTTCAAGGCAGAACTCGGCCCAAGTGTGTGGGATCGCTACCCCAACAGGCTCGGTGGGAAGTGCGGTAGGGAAGCCCTCCTCCCGCTCCTTGGTCTTACTTGCATACTCATCAGTTACGTACTTTTTCTTCAGCATGAGTTCGGAGAGACGGTCGATCGCCTCCCATCGATCTGCGACCTCCAAATCGGTCAGTATGAGGTCAGGTTCGATCTTCAACGTGTTGTCGGCAGGTGGCATTTCTTCTCCTGGTGTAAATGGGTTAATGCTGTTTACTTGCGGTTGTGTTTAACACCTGATGCCTCTTGGAGTTGGATTATTTGATCGCGGGTCGGCAAGGACGGTTGTGCTCCTGGTTGTGTGACAGCATAAGCTCCTGCGGCATTGGCAAATTCCACGCACTCATCCCAAGGTTTACCTTCCATGCGAGCTACAATTAAGGCGCCAATGAATGCGTCACCAGCTGCTGTGGTATCCACGACTTCAACCGCAAGCGCCGGGATTCGCTCTCGTTGTTGATCTCCTATGAGCACGCTGCCCGCTTCCCCGAGGGTAATCACGACTGTGCCAGGTCCCATCGCCCGCAAGGAGTCGCCAACCTCAAATGCAGTTTCGATGGTGGTGGGTAAGCGCCCGGTCAGGATCTCCGCTTCGCTTTCGTTTAGCACAAGGACATCACTGGCGGCTAGGATGGGTTCTACCTCATCGCGCGGTTTTGCAGGTGCAGGGTTGACAACAGTGGTCCAGCCGCGTGCTTTGGCTTTATTGATGGAGTGCAACACGGTTTCAAGAGGAATCTCGAATTGCGTGAGAAAATGTGTGATGTCCTCTGGCGAGCGCTTGAAGGTTTCATCGACAGCGGGAGGCTGCAGGCGATTATTTGCACCAGGGACGATGACGATCACATTTTGCCCAGTTGGATCAATGGTGATAAAGGCCAGACCAGTGGAGACGCCCTCGATTTTCTGAATGCCATCAACGGCGACATCGTTGATGCGCAAGCCTTCAAGCAATAACATCCCATATTCGTCGTCGCCAATACAGCCAATGAGCGAGACATTCTTGCCCATGCGGCTGATAGCTACCGACTGATTGGCGCCCTTCCCGCCGTGGAACTGCTGGAGCTTGGACGCGGAGATTGTCTCGCCAGGGGCGGGAAATTTCTCCACAGGCATGACTAAATCCATATTAATGCTGCCGACGACAATAGCGGACATAGGATCAAAGCCTCCGTGTGGATTTACGTATGATGAGGTCCGTTGGCAGACTTTGATCTTGTGGCACTAGCTTATTTGATCCGTCTATCCGTTTGATAAGACTAGCCACAGCCATCTCGCCGATTGCATAGGCGGATTGAGCGACGGTCGTCAGTGGGGGATCGAGTAGAGAGGCCAAGAATATATCGTCAAAACCGACCAGCGATACATCCTCGGGTACCTTGAAGCCCAAGGTTCGCAAGGTTTGTAAGGCGCCGATTGCCATCATGTCATTGCAGGCAAAGACGGCGGTTGGAGGATCAGACAGTTCCATCATCTTTCGGGCTGCTCTGCGACCACTTTCGACTTGAAAGTCGCCCAGGATACACAAATCCGGATCGATAGGTATCCCGTGCTCGTTGAGAACTTCTTCAAAGCCCTGAATGCGGTCGAGCGCAGGGCGAACATCTGTTGGGCCGGTGATGATCCCAATTCGTCGATGACCGAGTTCCACGAGATGCTGTGTAGCTTCGCGAGCACCTTCGATATGATCGGAGTAGATAAACTCAACATCAGGGACTGGGAGTTTTCGATCGACGACAACAAGAGGGATTCCACTTTTGACGAACTCACTCAGCTGATTGAGGTCATCCGAGACCGCGCTCAAGATGAGGCCGTCGACGGCGTATGTCGACAATGTCGTCATGTAGGTTGATTCCCGGGCGGAATCATGTCTTGAGTTGCATAAGAAGAGCGAATACCCATGTCGAAAGGCACAATCCTCGGCGCCGAGCGCGATCTCGCTGAAGAAGGGATTGCTGTTGTCCGGGATGATTAGCCCAAGAGTTTTCGAGGAGTGGACACGCAGCGCACGTGCCATCGCATTCGGTTTGTAATCGATTTCCCGGATGACCGTCTGAACGCGATCGCTGAGCTTATCACTTACACGTCTTGTATTATTAAGCACGTGGGAAACCGTCGTTGTAGAGACATTCGCAAGCCGGGCAATGTCTTTGATCGTTGGATTCTTCTTGTTGTTCATTAATGATTGAATCCTGATTAGATGGATCGGAAACGATTTCGCAAACGTTTGCTTAGCCCTCTGGTACTACTATAGAGTGGATCTTAATATTTTGCAAGCCAGATTTACCGCCCTTTTCTTTATAGTTGTCTTCGCCCGCATCATGATTCAAAAAGCCCCCCCCTGAAGGGTGACTTGCTGAGGATTGGCTGTATATGGTACAATTAAGGTCTAAGAAGGTTGCTATAGGTTTTGATGGAAAGGACAACGGTATCATGAGTGACGCAATGAAAGTTCTCAAAGTTGGTGAGTATGTGCACTACATCCGTAATGGGAGCGAGCATAAAGGTCGCATAGTTAGCCATAGCGCTTGCACCTGTGGTCTAGCTGGGCACGTTAACTGTGATTGCGAGACAGGTACTTGGTCGGATCACACTATCCCGCTAGTGGCCGGCCATCACGCCGAGCTCATTCCGGAGAATGTCTTCTCCTTTATCACGGAGTGATCACGTCCCAGGCGCGATGAATATATTTAAATGCGGTAACAGGGGGCTGTCTAAAAAGAAGGTTTAGGCAGCTCCTTTTTACTTATCTGTGCTCAAGGTCCAGGGATGGATAAAAAAGGCGGCTTTCAGACCGCCATTTTGGCAAGATTATGGGCGATGCAGAGCAATC
>Ga0255055_10000161_pt1:20000-49827 | contig 49827 bp, 35 predicted proteins | sample JV7_2_27_MG_FD_188633 | JGI IMG/M metagenome (GOLD analysis project Ga0255055, IMG submission 188633) | Seawater microbial communities from Jervis Inlet, British Columbia, Canada - JV7_2_27 | ecosystem: Environmental > Aquatic > Marine > Inlet | place: Canada: British Columbia... | reverse complement strand
GAGTGGTGTTGCCGCTGCTTCGTCCGGCCGTGATGGCAGGGGCCAGCCTGGCGTTTATCACCGCGCTGGGTGACTTTGTGACCTCGATAGTGATTTACACCTTTGATACCAGGCCCATCTCTATCGAGATTCTTTCCAGCCTGCGTCTACAGGAGACCGGGGTGGCGGCGGTTTACGGGGTCCTGCTGGTGCTCGTCAGTGGAACCGCTTTCGTGGTCTGGGGAAGGGACCTGAGGGCCTGAGTCGAACATGGATGCCCGCGACTTCATAAAGCGTCTCTGGGTGCTGATGTTGACGGTCTTCGTCGACATGATCGGCTTCCTCATCGTGCTGCCGCTGCTGCCGTTCTATGCCGAGCGCCTGGGAGCGGACCCATTCCGGATCGGTGCCCTGGTATCGAGCTTTGCGGTGGCGCAGGTAGCGAGTGCGCCGTTGTGGGGAAGGCTATCGGATCGCTACGGCCGTCGGCCGATGATCCTCGGCGGTCTGATGATCTCGGCTCTCTCCTACGTGATGTTCGAATCGGCGTCGACTGTGTGGCTGCTGTTCCTGTCGCGCTTTGTCCAGGGGGTCGGCGGCGGCACGGTGGGCGTGGTCCAGGCCTATCTGAGCGACTCGGTTCCCTCCGCGGATCGGGCGAAAGCCCTCGGGTGGCTGACGGCAGCGACCAGCGCCGGCGTCATGGTGGGTCCGGCCATCGGCTCGTTGTCTGCCGCCTACGGTTTGATCGGACCTGGCTATCTGGCAGCGACGTTGTGCGTGCTCAACTTCCTCTTTGCCTGGTGGTGGCTGCCGGAGTCGTCGAGCGAGGAGAGCGGTGGGAGACAGCAGGCTCCCAGAGGCGCTACACGGCAGGTAGTGATGGACATCTTGCGCCACCCCAAGGGCCCGGTAGGGTCGCTGGTCTGGGTCTATGCCTTTGGCATGATGGCGTTCATGGCCATGAACGGCGTGCTGGCGCTGTTTCTCGAACGCCGGTTCGGGGTCACCGAGGAGACCATCGGGTGGTTTTTTGTCTACGTCGGCGGGGTCTCGCTGGTCATGCGCACCGTGGTGTTGGGGCCGGCGGTGAGACGATTCGGGGAAGTCCGCGTCATGCGCGGTGGGGCTCTGTGTATGGCGCTGGCGCTGGCCACACTTCCATTTGCCCGCGACTTTGTCGAGCTGGCGCTTGCCGTTCTGCTCATGCCGGTGGGCACGGCGTTGCTGTTTCCGACCACCACTTCGCTGGTGTCACGGCGGGCGGGCGAGAACCGCACGGGGTTGGTGCTCGGAGTCCAACAGGCCTTTGGAGGAGTGGCGCGAATGGTAGGTCCCCTCTGGTCCGGTGCGGTCTTTCAGCATGTGGGGATTGCCAGTCCGTTCTGGCTGGCTGCCGCCCTGATGCTGTTGGTCAGCGTCTTCGCGGCGGTGATACGAGAGGACACGCAGGTAGATTCAGACAGTGTCGAGGGTGCACCCCTTGGCAGATTGCGCTAACCTGCATAGTTGATGACTGCATGAGATTGTCGGGCTGGATCGTTCCCCACGACAGAGCATCAGGAGACGCGAGATGAAAGACAGCTTTGCTGCCCGAGGACAGTTGACCGTAGGAAAGATCTCCTATCAGATCGCCCGCCTGCCCGATCTGGAGCGTCAGGGCTGGAGCATGAGCCGGCTCCCTTTTAGCATGCGCATCCTGCTGGAGAATCTGCTGCGGCGCGAGGACGGGATCGTGGTCACCGATGACGATATCGCGGCGGTGGCACAATGGGAGCCGGAGGCTGAACCGGCGAAGGAAATTGCCTTCATGCCTGGCCGAGTGCTTCTGCAGGACTTCACCGGCGTACCGGCGATTGTCGATTTGGCTGCCATGCGCGATGCCATGGTGGCGATGGGGGGAGACCCGAAAAAGATCAATCCGTTGCAGCCGGCGGAGCTGGTCATCGATCATTCGGTCCAGGTGGACGAGTATGGCTCGGCGGCTGCGCTGTTGATCAACAAGGAGAAAGAGTACGAGCGCAATCGGGAACGCTACGGGTTCCTCAAGTGGGGCCAGCGAGCCTTCGACAACTTCAAAGTGGTGCCGCCAGGCACCGGGATCGTCCACCAGGTCAACCTCGAGTACCTCGGGCGTGTAGTCATGGATGATGGCGGCGAGAGTCCGTTGGCCTATCCCGATACCCTGGTGGGTACCGACTCTCACACCACCATGATCAACGGTCTCGGCGTGCTGGGCTGGGGCGTTGGGGGCATCGAGGCCGAGGCCGCCATGTTGGGTCAGTCCGTTTCCATGCTCGTACCCCAGGTGGTGGGTTTTCGCCTGATCGGTGAGCTTGCCGCTGGAGCAACGGCCACCGATCTGGTGCTTACAGTCACCCAGATGCTGCGCGAGCGGGGTGTCGTGGGCAAGTTCGTGGAGTACTTCGGGCCCGGCCTCGCGGCACTTCCATTGGCCGATCGAGCCACGATTGCCAATATGGCACCGGAGTACGGTGCGACCTGCGGCATTTTCCCGGTCGACCAGTCCACCCTCGACTACCTGGCCCTCACCGGACGCTCGACCAGTCACATCGCCCTGGTGGAGGCCTACATGAAGGACCAGGGGCTATTTCATACGCCTGACAGCCCTGACGCTGAGTATTCCGACACGCTGGAGCTCGACCTTTCGACGGTGGAGCCGAGTCTGGCCGGGCCCAAGAGACCCCAGGATCGGATCCTGCTGGGGGCGGTCAAGGAGTCGTTCCTGGGGCAGCTGGACGCCCTCAAGGCGCCGACCGAGAGCCATGCTGCCGCAGCCTCCAGCGCGGCGGGGGGCGACGTGGCGATCGCCGAGCCCGAGACGGCAATCGGAGTCTCTGCTTCCCTGGATGGCTACGAATTCAGGCTCCAGGACGGCTCCGTGGTGATTGCTGCCATTACCAGCTGCACCAACACTTCGAACCCGTCGGTGATGGTGGCAGCCGGCCTGCTGGCAAAGAAAGCCGTCGAGCGAGGCCTGGAGATGAGCCCCTGGGTAAAAACGTCGCTGGCGCCGGGCTCCAAGGTGGTCACCGATTACCTCAAAGAGTCGGGTTTGTTGACCTATCTCGAAAAGCTCAAGTTCCATGTCGTCGGTTATGGCTGCACGACCTGCATCGGCAACAGTGGCCCCCTCCCCACGCCCATCGCGGCAGCGATTGCCGAGGGGAATCTGGTCGTGACGTCGGTCCTTTCGGGCAATCGCAATTTCGAGGGCCGTATCAGCCCCGATGTACGTGCCAACTACCTGGCATCGCCGCCGTTGGTGGTGGCCTATGCCCTCGCCGGGCGCATCGACGTCGATCTCTACACCGAGCCCCTGGGAACCGATCGTGATGGCAACGAGGTGTATCTGCGCGAGATCTGGCCGAGTCGTGAAGAGGTGATGGCGACCGTAGCCCAGGCGGTCCACTCGGACATGTTCACCAGGGAATACGCCGAGGTCTTTGCTGGCGACGAGCAGTGGAATGAGATGCCAGTCCCGGAAGGCGACACCTACGCCTGGCAAGAAGAGTCCACCTATGTGAAGTTGCCGCCCTACCTCGTCGATTTGCCGGTGGAGCCGGTCCCGCTGGAAGACCTCGAGGGTGCTCGAGCTCTGGCGGTCGTCGGACAGTCCATAACCACCGATCACATCTCACCAGCGGGTGCTTTCAAGGCGGACAGCCCGGCTGGGAAGTACCTCATCGAGCGTGGTGTGACACCCCAGCAGTTCAATTCCTATGGCTCTCGGCGGGGGAATCACGAGGTCATGATGCGAGGCACCTTCGCCAATGTCCGCTTTCGCAATCGGCTGGTACCGTCTCTCGAAGGGGGCTTCACCCTCCATCTTCCCGACGAGGTCCCGATGACCATTTTCGACGCAGCGATGAAGTACTGGGAAGAAGGGGTGCCGCTGGTCATTCTCGCCGGCAAAGAGTATGGCACTGGATCATCGCGAGACTGGGCGGCCAAGGGCCCGGCGCTGCTAGGGGTTCGAGTGGTGATCGCCGAGAGCTTCGAGCGCATTCATCGAAGCAATCTGGTGGGAATGGGAATCCTGCCGTTGGAGTTCACCGATGACCGGTCGGTCGACAGCCTCGGCCTGACGGGCGAGGAGGAGTTCTCCGTCGGGGGACTGGCAGCCGGACTGAGTGGCGAGTTCGAGAAGGGAATGGAGGTCACGGTAAAAGCCTCGAGGCCAGACGGTACGGAAACCGTGTTCCAGGCTCGGATGCGGCTCGATACCCCCCAAGAGGCGCTCTACTATCGTCATGGGGGTATCCTCCAATACGTGCTTCGGCAGCTGCTGAACGAAGACTAGATCGGTGCCGGGCACCGAGAAAAAGCCCCGTGTCGGGGAGGGAACCGACACGGGGGGAGGAGAGGGAGCTGTAGTAGGTTGACGGAGCCGAAGCTCCGGGACGGGCCCAACTCCCGACAGCGTACCGTCCACTGGTAAATAACGTTGGAAAGGGCCTGTTGGATTCCCGCCAACCGATATTTGTTGCTTCCGGGGCAAAATAACTGAAATCAGCGCAATTGCCGGGCCCAACCTGCGACGATAAGATCCGCCTGCATCGGGCGGCACCGATGTCCCCGTCGCGTCGTGGAGAGAATTATGAAAAACGCCAAGCTGATCCTGGATGGACAAGAGTTCGACCTATCCGTGGTCGTGGGTAGTGAAGAAGAGGTAGGAGTCGATGTTTCCTCGCTGCGCAAGCAGTCGGGTGCCATTACCTACGATCCGGGGTATGGCAATACCGGCTCCTGTTCCAGTGCCATCACTTTTATCGATGGAGAGAAGGGGATTCTGAGGTATCGGGGCTATCCGATCGAGCAGATCGCAGCGTCGTCGAGATTCGCCGAGGTCTGTTTTCTGCTGGTCTACGGCCATCTTCCCAATCGTGACGAATACGAGGGGTTTCGCCGCCAACTGAATCTTCACACTCTCCTCCACGAAGACATGAAGAAGTTCTTCGAGGGCTACTCGATGACGGGTCACCCCATGGCGATTCTCTCTTCCATGGTCACCGCTATGGGCACCTACTATCGGGATACCCCCGCCGATGAGGACATTAATCTCAACATCATCCGCTTGCTCGCCAAACTCAGCACCATTGCTGCCTTCTCCTACAAGGAGTCCATCGGTCAGCCGTTCGTTTATCCGCGCAACGACCTCTCGTATACCGAGAATTTTCTGCACATGATGTTTGCCGTTCCCACCGAGCCCTACGAGGTGCCCAGGGTGCTGGACGATGCCCTGAACCTGCTGCTGATTCTGCATGCAGACCACGAGCAGAACTGCAGCACATCGACGGTGCGAATGGTGGGCAGTAGCGAGGCCAACCTCTTTGCCTCGATCGCCGCGGGAATCAGCGCCCTGTCCGGTCCCTTACACGGGGGTGCCAACCAAAAGGTCATCGAGATGCTCAAGATGATCCGGCAGGACGGCGGCAACTATCGAAAATACGTCGATATGGCCAAAGACAAGGAATCCGGTTTCCGGCTCATGGGATTTGGCCACCGGGTCTACAAGAACTACGATCCCCGAGCCAAGCTCCTGAAGACGGTGTCTGACGAGGTCTTGGGTCAGTTGGGCGTCGAGGATCGGTTGCTGGAGATCGCCCGCAATCTCGAAGAGATTGCCCTCGAAGACGAGTACTTCGTCGAGCGCAAGCTCTACCCCAACGTCGACTTCTACAGCGGCATCCTCTATCGGGCCATGGGTATTCCCACCAACATGTTCACGGTGATGTTTGCCCTCGGTCGATTGCCGGGATGGATCGCCCACTGGAAGGAGATGCGGGAGGATCCCAAGGCGCGGATCCAACGTCCACGCCAGATCTATACCGGCGAGACGGAAAGAGACCTCGTTCCCATCGACCTCAGATAGTCTTAGACTGCGGCGTCTGGTTCTACCGGCCGAGCTTTCGGCGCAGCTTACTGCGGAGATCGTTGAGGCGATCACGGATCCGGGGGCGCCTCTCCAAAAGCCTCTCCAGGCTCCGATGCACGGTGTCGCTGGCCACTGACAAGATGGCTGCACCGAGCATCAGCAGCAGGATCCCCTGCAGACCTGGCAGCAAGAGCCCCGCCATGCCGAGGATCACCACCAACCACCCCACGATCAGCAGCGCGATACGGATGCGCAGCGGCAGGTCGGGGATATGGACGTGATGCTCTTCGGTCTCGTCTGGCTTGCGCTCACCCGCGGACATCGCCTTTCAGGCTAGCATGCACCCGAGCAACTGAGCAGCGGCAATCGTCGCATCCGGTAGAGACGCCGACCGGTCCAAGGCGGCCCAGACGTGTAGTGGGCTGTAACGCCCACTGGCTATTGAATCTCGAGACGTGCGAAGCGGCGCTTGCCCACCTTGACCAGGTAGGGCTCGGAGCGGACGACGAGCTCGAGAAAGGGATCACCGACTCGCTCTCCGTCGACGGTGACAGCTCCCTGCCGAATCAGACGCCGTCCTTCGTTCCTACTGGTCACCAGTCCTGCCTGGGTCAGTAGGGTAGGGAGATTTGCCGGCCCGACCAGCGCGACAGTGGGAATCTCGTCGGGCAGCCCGCCGCTGGTGAAGACCGTCGCAAATTCCTTGGCAACACGGCTGGCGGCCTCTTTACCGTGATAGTCGGTGGTCAGCTGTCGGGCCAGCTTCTCCTTGAGGTCCTTGGGGTGGAGCTCGCCGGCCTCGGTCCGGCTCCGAAGATCCTGGATCTCGTCCTCAGGCAGATCGGTGAGCAGCAGGTACCAATCCCACATCAGCTTGTCGGGAATGGACATGGTCTTGCCGAAGTATTCGCGCGGAGAGTCCTCCAGCGCGATGTGATTCGCCAGGCTCTTCGACATCTTCTCCACGCCATCGGTGCCTACCAGGAGCGGCACGGTGAGCACGATCTGGGGCTCGAGCCCGTGCTCCTTCATCAGGTCCCGGCCCACCAGGAGGTTGAAGATCTGGTCATGGCCACCGAGCTCCACATCGGCTTCCAGGGCGATCGAGTCGTAGGCCTGTACCAGGGGGTAGAGAAGCTCGTGCAAGCTGATGGGCTGGTTGGACTCGTAGCGACTGCGGAAATCCTCGCGTTCCATCATGCGGGCCAGGGTGTAGCGACCCGCCAGGCGGACGATTCCGTCGGAGCCCAGCTTACCCAGCCAGTTGTCGTTGAAATCGACAACGGTTTTCTCTTCGTCCAGGATATGAAACACCTGGCGCTCGTAGGTGCGGGCATTTTCGAGCACCTGATCGCGGGTCAGCTGGGGCCGGGTGATGCTCTTGCCGGTGGGGTCACCGATCATGGCGGTGAAATCACCGATCAGAAACACCACGCGGTGCCCCAGGTCCTGAAAGTGCTTCATCTTGTGGAGAAGCACTGAATGCCCGAGATGGAGATCGGGTGTGGAGGGATCAAAACCCGTCTTGACGGTCAGAGGCTTGCCGGTCTCTCGCGAGCGCTCGAGCTTGGCCTGCAACTGCGCTTCGTCAATCAGGTCGACGGCGCCGCGTTTGAGCAATGCCAGTTGCTCATCGACGGGGGGAAAAGCGGCCTTGGCCATCGGCAGCGCAGCTTAGCACGGGGCGGAATAGGGGGGAGGTCAGCTCCACTGGGGCTCGGGAGGGAGGTCGAAGGCACCGGGGTGCAAGGTGCCCTCTGCGATGAGGCGAGCATCGCCGGCAAGCGACCATTGGTCCTCACCGTTGTCCTCACTGACGGCATCGACTTCGAGCTCGAAGCCACCGAGCGTCAGGGCACGCACTGGCAGGTCCAGCTCACCCTGTGCGAGCCCCACTGCCGTGGCAGCCATCACGCCCGTTCCACAGGCCAGCGTTTCTGCTTCGACACCTCGCTCGTAGGTGCGAATCTCGAATCGATGGGGGTCGATGAAGCGGACAAAATCGATGTTCGACCCCTTGTGGCCCCACTCGCGGTGGTGGCAAAGCACGGCTCCCAATTCACTCACGGGTGCCTGCGTGAGGGTCTCGAACCAGGGTAGAACGAAGTGGGGCACCCCGACAGTCACAAACCAGCCGGGGAGCTCACGGCCGTTCTCACCCAAGTCGTGCACACGGGGTGGTTCGGGTCGGGGTAGATGGAGGGCTACCTCTGAGGTGCCGACGGCCCGGCCGACAATGGGCCCCGCTCCGGTGTCAATGGTCAGGGACTCTGTTGCCCATTGCAGATGATGGGCGAGGCGTACCGCGCAGCGCGTTCCATTGAGGCAAAGCTCAGCGGCCTGCCCATCGGCGTTGAAGTAGCGCATTCGGGCCCCGGCGGCAGTGCGTTCGAGAACAAAGAGGCCGTCTGCACCAGCGGACAGGCCGCGGCTGCAGACCGATCGGATCTCGTCGGCAGCCGGGTCCTCACTGGGGCCTACCAGTGCCAGAAAGTCGTTGCCGCCGCCCGAAAGACGGTAGTAAGACCTCATGGTACTCGGGCTTCGATCACCTCGCTGGCTTCGCTCTGGTTGCCGGTGGCGTCGACCGCAACGATGAAGTAGCGGTAGGTCAGGCCACCTGGGAGATTGCGATCCAGATACTCCGAGCCCAGAACCAGTTCGGGGGTAATCCGCTCGTACTCGCCTTCCGGGCCCTGGCGATAGATTTCATAGCCCTTGACGTCCTCCTCGGGCGAGGGCTCCCACAGCAGCCGGATCCGGCCGGACTCGGGCAGCACCACCGGATCCCTGGGTGAAGTAGGTGGAAAGCGATCCTGATAGTGCACTTCCTGCTCGGCAGCAATGGCGCTCTCGACGACGGGCTCGGTGGAGCTGACGCTGGTCACGGTGTAGATGTATCGCTGATCGAAGAGAGCCGAAGCATCGAGGTAGCGTTCCGCGTCCACGGATGCAGAGAACAGGGGCAAGCCGTAGTCGCGAACATTGGCCAGACGCCGATAGATGCGGTAGCCTTTGCGGCCGTCGCCACCCTCCCAGCTGACTTCGATCCCACGTGGTTGAGCCTCGACGGCCAGAGAGGAGGGAGCGGTTGGTGGCTCCCGAGGGAGCAGCTTGACCAGGTTGGAGAACGGAGAAACAAGACGACCACCGGCGAGCGAGCGGCTGGCAAGAACAAGCACCGTTTCTTCCGCGGATTCACCCTCGGGAATCTCCTCAACGGGGATGCGGACGAGAATCTGATCGCCGAAGACGGCCGAGTCCAACTCGGTACCGCGCAGGGTCCATCGAAGTGTGGCGGCTCCGGCGAACTCTCGGGGATCGGCCTGAATCATCGCCTCTTTGGATTCCTCCAGCTCTTCCTCGAGCGCGTCTTCAGGCAGTCGGAAAAGGCCGGCGGCCTCCTCCTCGGTCGCATCCTCTTCCTCTTCTGGGATCGGTTCCGCCTCCTCTACCGCCACTTCCTCTGTCGCCGTGTCCCCTTCAGGTGCGTCCTCTGTCTCGTCGACGTCGGATTCCAAATCGAGAAACGTAGGGATGATCCGCTTCATCTCCCAGATTTCGATGGCCTCGACGTTCTCGATCGGTAATCCCCCGATAGTGATCGTGGGAAAGGACATCCTGAGAAGGATCTCCTGTCCTCGCTGCTGGACGGTCAGATTGTTCATAGGAGCGGGAATCTTGCTAGGTGGAGGCTTGGGTGGTTCTTTTCGACCGCACCCAAGAAGCAGCGTCGCGGTCACCAGCAGAGCGATCAGATTTCTAGAGAACATAGCGGCTCAAGTCATGGTCCTTGACGATGTCGGCGAGAGCGCGCTGAACATACGCCGCATCGACCGTAACTTCGACCCCCCTCATGTCGGGGGCTTCGAAGGAGATTTCATCCAAGACTCTCTCGAGTAGGGTCGCCAAGCGTCGAGCACCGATGTTCTCGGTGCGAGAGTTCACCTCCACTGCGAGGCCGGCGATCTCATGAATCGCGTCTTCCGCGAACTCCACCTCCAGGCCCTCCGTAGCCAGCAGTGCCGAATACTGCTTGGTGAGCGCGTTCTCGGGCTCGGTGAGGATGCGAACAAAGTCCTCTTCGCTCAAAGCGTTGAGCTCGACGCGGATGGGGAAGCGCCCCTGGAGCTCGGGAATGAGATCCGAAGGCTTGCTGGTGTGAAAGGCACCAGCCGCCATGAAGAGAATGTGATCGGTCTTGACCGGGCCGTACTTGGTGGCGACCGTACTGCCCTCGACCACCGGCAGCAAATCCCGCTGGACTCCCTCGCGGGAGATGTCCGGACCCTGCCCGCTGTCGTGGCCTGCGATCTTGTCGATCTCGTCGAGGAAGATGATCCCCCCCTGCTCGACCCTGGTGCGGGCATCGCGCGATACCTGTTGACGGTCGATGAGTTGCTCGGCCTCTTCCTGCTCGAGAATCTGCCGTGCTTCCGCCACGGTGACCTTCTGCTTGCGGCGCCGGCCGAAAAAGCCCGGCATCATCTCCTTGAGGTTGATCCCGACCTCCTCTACTCCCTGGGGGGTGAACATCTCGAAACTGGGGAATGAGGAGTCCTCCACCTCGAGATCCACGCCCCGATCGTCCAGTGAGCCGCTCCTGAGTTTCTGCCGGAACTTTTCGCGTGTCGCTTCCGGATCCGTACCATGAGGAGCGGTGGGCACGCTGGATGTGGGAAGCAGCAGATCGAGGAGCCGTTCTTCGGCCTGCTTCATCGCTGCCTCGCGAACCAACTCACGCCTCTCATCGCGTACCATGGCTACGGCAACCTCGACGAGATCGCGGATCATCGATTCCACATCTCGTCCGACGTAGCCGACCTCGGTGAACTTGCTGGCTTCGACTTTCGAGAAAGGCGCGCGTGCCAATTTGGCCAACCGACGGGCGATCTCGGTCTTGCCGACTCCGGTGGGGCCAATCATCAATATGTTCTTGGGCAGGACTTCTTCTGCGAGGCTCGGATCGAGCTGTTGTCGACGCCACCGATTGCGGAGCGCGATCGCGACGGCGCGCTTGGCAGCGTGCTGACCGACCACGTATTTGTCCAGCTCGACGACGATCTGCTTGGGTGTCAGATCCTCCAGACTCTGGGAACGCCGCTCGTCTTTGGACTCATCGAGCGCCATGGGTTCAGAGCTCCTCGATGGTGAGGTTGTCATTGGTGTAGATACAGATCCGGGCCGCGATCAGCATGGCCTCCCGGGCGACCTCGGAGGCCGACATCTCGGTATGGTCGAGAAGAGCCCGAGCCGCTGCCAGAGCGAAATTGGCACCCGAGCCGATCGCCAGCAGACCGTCTTCGTCAGGCTGCAACAAATCACCATTGCCCGAGACTAGAAAACTCTGGTCTCTGGCAGCGACGATCATATGGGCCTGCAACTGGCGCAGAACGCGATCGGTCCGCCAATCCTTTGCCAGCTCCACGACGGCTCGCTCCAGATTGCCCTGGAACTCGTCCAGCTTGGATTCGAAGCGGGCAAAGAGAGCCAGGCCATCGGCGGCTCCTCCTGCAAAGCCGATCAGGACCTCACCTTTTCCCGCTCGTTTTACCTTCTGGGCACCGGCTTTGATCACGGTGTCGTTGAAGGTCACCTGGCCGTCGCTGGCCATCGAGATCTGGTCGTCGCGCCGCACCATCAAGACCGTGGTGGCAACAAAGCTACTCATGGGCTGAGGATTGTAGCAGGGGGAGAAGCCGCCAGTAGGCGAAAGGTCTCGACAAACTCCTCTGGCCGGTCGGGTGTCAAGACCAGGCGAGAGCCCGCAGCGTCGACGAGCAGTGAGTTCTGTAGATTCGAGGCATAAAGATCGAACTCTCCGAGAAGATGAGAGTCAAAACCGCCCGAGCCGGCCACGATACCTCCAACCGATGCTAGGCGCTCGAGGTGTCGTATCTCGGACGCCTCGAGCTGGCGAACCTTGGCGCCGTCGATGGGGAGGTCGATGCGATGACTTTCCGTTTCGATGGTGAGGCTGCCCGGCCCCATCTCGACCGCCCGGGGCTGGAGCTCACGGCTCATTCGCCGCGCCAAGGCAATGATCACCACCACTGTGATTGCCAGCAACCCGGGGACCAGGCGGCCACTGACCCAGGTCGCCACGGCGGCAGCGAGCATGATCAGCGCCAGGACCAGGAAGAGCCATTCCATTCGCCGGCGCCCGCGGGCGACAACTCCGCCGGCGGTACAGGGAAAGCGGCTCACCGGTTGCTGTCTTTCCGTCACTCTGACTTGCTCCGGGCGCGCGGGTGGGCCTCGCGGTAGACTTGCAGCAACCGCTCGATCTCCACATGGGTATAGCGCTGCGTCGTGGACAGCGAGCTGTGTCCCAGCAGCTCCTGAATAGTGCGCAGATCGGCACCGCCTTCGAGGAGGTGGGTGGCGAAGGTGTGGCGCAAGGTGTGTGGATGTACGCCGGTGGCGATCGCGGCTTCCTCTACGTAGCGGTCAATGATCCGGCGGATCGAGCGGACACCGAGGCGACCACCACGATAGTTGAGAAAGACCGCTTCGTCGGTGTCGAGCGAGCCCTCGCGGACAAGCTCCCATACTTCCTGCCATCGCTCGAGCGCCAGCGCTGCTGGTTGGCCGAAGGGGACCATCCTCTCCTTACCACCCTTTCCCAGCACGCGCAGCGTTCGACTGTCGAAATCCAAGTCGTTCCAGTCGAGCTTGGCCAACTCGCTGACCCGCAGCCCCGAGGCGTAAAGCAGCTCGAGCAGTGCCAGATCACGCCTCTGCAGCGGCTCTTCGCCGAGGGCCGCATCCAAAAGGGTTTCGATCTCGCCGGGACGCAGGTGGCGGGGCAACGGCCGGGAGAGCTTTGGACTTCGTACGGCAGCCGCTGGATTGCTTTCCAGGATGCCCTCTCGACAGGCGAAGCGGAACAGACCTCTGATCGCTGACAGGCTGCGTCCCTGAGTACGGCGACTGACTCCGCTGCGTGCTAATGAGGCGATAAAGGACCTTACCGCCAGTGGGTCCACATCGGCGGGATGGATCTCGGCGATCGGCCGGCCGAGAAAATCCCGCGCGAGAAAACTCGAGAACCGGTCGAGGTCGCTCGAATAGGCCCGCAAAGTATGCGGCGAGACAGCCCTCTCGTCTGCTAAGTACTCGAGATAGCGGCCGACGAGGTCCTGCACCTAATCTTCTCCATCGCAACGCTGTTGCGTTGTGCCCACGCGCCGAGATCTTGCCGCGCGCGATCCACAAAAGCCGCTCGCCGGTGTCGCTTGGCAACCGGGGTGGCGAGCTCGACGAACAGACCATAGTTGATGTTGGCCGGCTGGAAGTGCCTGGCCTGGGATTTGGTCAAATGACGGGCCAAGGCACCGAGGGCCGTGGTCGCGGGAAACGGCTCGAGCTGGCGACCCTGAATCTCCCGGGCGAGATAGAGAGCTGCGGCTAGCCCGGTTGCCGCCGACTCGAGGTACCCTTCGACACCGGTGATCTGCCCGATCAGGCGAATGCGTGGCTCTTGTCGCACCCGGTAGAACTGGTCGAGATGCAGCGGAGCATTGACGAAGGTGTTGCGGTGAACTTGCCCGAGACGGACAAACTCTGCCAGCTCGAATCCCGGCAGAGAGCGCAAGACCCGCTTCTGCTCTGGCCACTTCATCCGGGTCTGAAAACCCACCAGGTTGAAGTGATCCCTGGCAAGGCTCTCGCGACGAAGCTGCACCACCGCATAGGGCCGTCGCCCATCCGGACCCTTGAGACCCACCGGTTTCATGGGGCCGAAGCGCAGGGTGTCCACACCACGCCGGGCCAGCTCCTCGATCGGCAGACAGCCCTCGAAGAAGAGATGACTCTCGAAATCGTGTAGTGGCAAGACCTCGGCCTGGAGAATCGCGTGGTGAAAGCGAAGGTAGATCTCCTTGTCCAAGGCAGCGTTGAGGTAGTCCTCGTCTCCCTTGCCATAGCGTGAAGCCCAGAAGAGCTGCGAAAGATCGAGTGAGGAACCATCGACGATCGGAGCGATCGAGTCGTAGAAGTAGAGCGACTCCTCACCCAGCACCTCACCGAGACGTTGCGACATCGCTTGCGAAGTCAAGGGCCCTGTTGCCACCACGACATCGCCGTCAGGAATCTCTGTGGCTTCTTGCCGACATATCTCGATCTGAGGCGATGCTTCGAGGGCGGTGGTGACGGCCGCAGCGAACTGCTCCCTGTCGACCGCGAGTGCGCTGCCCGCCGGTACTGCAGCGCCGCGCGCTGCTGCGATGATCAGGGAGTCGAAGCACTCCAGCTCCCTTTTCAGCAGTCCAGCGGCGTGGTGGGGATCATCGCTCCGGAGCGAGTTGCTGCAGACCAGCTCGGCCAGTTGTCCGGTCCGATGGGCAGGTGTCGTCTTGTCGGGACGCATCTCCCAGAGCATCACCGAGTTGCCCTGCTTGGCTAGCTGGTAGGCACACTCACAGCCCGCTAGACCTCCACCCACGATGTGGATCATGAATCGATTATAAGTGGGACGGGTTACTTGGCGGGCCGCCGTCTGCCGCGTGGCTTCTTGCCGCGTTCGGCAAGAATGCGCACCGCCTCTTCGCGCTTGAGGTTCTTGGGGTCGACACCCTTGGGTAGAGACGCGTTGAGCTCGCCATTGGTCAGGTAGGGCCCGTACGGCCCGTCCACCAACTCGATCTTGCCGCTTTCACCGGCACCAAAATCGCGCAGCACCTTGCGTGCGGCGCGTTGCCGCCCCCGGCGTGGCTTGGGTTGCGCCAGAAGCTCCAGGGCACGCTCGAGCCCGACCGAGTAGACGTCGTCCCCAGCGGTCAGGGATCGGGTATCGCTGCCGCGCTTGATGAAGGGGCCGTAGCGCCCGGAGGCGGCGATGACCTCCTCGTCGGTCTCCGGATCGTTGCCGAGACTGCGAGGCAGGGAGAGCCACTTGAGAGCCAACTCCAAAGTAACGTCCTCCTCCGCAGTCCCCTTGGGCAAGGACGCTCGCTTGGGTTTGGGCTCTTTGCTGGCCCGCTTTGGGGTCTCTCCAAGCTGAACGTAGGCTCCATATCGACCGTGAGCCAGGTAGATGGGCTCACCCGAGTCGGGATGGTGCCCGAGCATCTGTGCCCCTTTGCTGGCTTTGTCGAGGAGATCTACCGCTTCCTGTACGGTCAGGTCAGCTGGAGGAACGTCGTCCGGGACAGAGGCGGCGACCTTGTCTCCATTCTCCTCCTCCTGCTGAACATAAGGGCCATAGCGGCCGACTTTGACGACGATCAACTGCCCGGTTTCTGGGTTGTGGCCGATTTCGATCCTGGGAAAGTCGATCTTCGGCTCCTCGTTGGAGATCTGTGCCTCGAGGCCCGGTCGCTCGGTGTCCTCGCCAAAATAGAAGCCACGCAGGTGGTTTTTCCAATCCAGATTTCCTTCGGCGATCTCATCCAGTTGTTGTTCCATCCTGGCGGTGAAGCGGATGTCGACAAAATCGGCGAAGTGCTTCTCGAGCAACTCGGTAACGGCGAAGGCGGTAAAGGTCGGCACCATCGCATTCTTCTGCTTGATGACGTAGCCTCGCCGCTGAATGGTGTCGATGATTGAGGCATAGGTCGAAGGACGTCCGATACCCTCTGCCTCGAGCTTCTTGACCAGGGTAGCCTCGGTGTAGCGGGGCGGAGGCGTGGTTTCCCGGCCCTTGGGCTCCACCTGGAGCGGATTCAGCGGCTCGCTCTCATCGAGGCTCGGCAGTAGGGTTTCTTCTTCTGGCCTGGCGGTCGATCTTTCATCGTAGGCCTTCAGGAACCCCTGAAACTCGACCGTGGTTCCGGTTGCCAGAAAGGTGCCGTCGAGGGCTTCCTCGTCGCTTGGTGCAGTGATTTCTACGACGGTTCTCAGCAGACGAGCATCGGTCATCTGGCTTGCCACCGTTCGCTTCCAGATCAGCTCGTAGAGTCGAAGATCATCCGGCTGCAGAGACCTTCGCAGCTGCTCAGGCGTGCGTGAGATCACGGTTGGGCGAATAGCCTCGTGAGCTTCCTGGGCGAGCTTGCTCTTGGTTTTGTACCGACGGGGTCCCTGGGTGAAGGCGTCGCCGTAGGTCGCTCGAATCATTTGTTCGGTTTCCGCCAGGGCTCGCGCGGCGAGTGTCACCGAGTCGGTGCGCATGTAGGTGATCAGGCCGGCGCGGTCGCCGTCGATGTCGATTCCCTCGTAGAGACGCTGGGCGATGCGCATCGTGTGTCGTGCCGAAAAGCGGAGCTTGCGGTTGGCCTCTTGCTGGAGCGACGAGGTGATAAAGGGAGGGGCCGGCCGACGGATGAGGGGCTTGACCTCGACCTTTGAAACTCGCCAGGGTGTCGACCAGCCCGCGACAAGGCGCTCCATCTCCTGCTGGTCTCGAATCCACACGGCCCGCGAGCCTTTCTTCAACTCTCCGGTCTCGGGATCGAAATCCTGACCCGTGGTCACTTTGTGCTCACCCAGCTTGACCAAGCGGGCCGTAAATCGGCATTCGTCTTTTTCGAAGTCCGCTTCCGCATCCCAGAAGGTGGCTCGCCGAAATCGCCGTCGTTCGCGTTCACGTTCGACACAGAGGCGAACAGCCACGCTCTGCACGCGCCCAGCCGAGAGACCGCTTCTTACCTTCTTCCACAGGACTGGGGAGAGACCGTAGCCAAAAAGTCGATCGAGAATGCGGCGGCTCTCCTGAGCACGGACGAGATTGGAGTCAATGTCGCGGGCGTTGTCGAGGGCGGCATGAATGGCTTCGTCGGTGATCTCATGAAACACGATCCGGCGTATCGGGATCTTCGGTTTGAGCACCTCCACCACATGCCAACTGATGCTCTCGCCTTCACGATCCTCATCGGTGGCGAGCAAGAGCTCGTCGGCCTCGGCCAAGGCTTCCTTGAGTCGCTTGATGTACTTCTTCTTGTCGTTGGGTACGACGTACAAAGGCTCGAAATCCTGATCGACGTTGACCCCCAACCGGGCCCATGCTTCCTGCTTATAGCGAGCCGGAATCTGTTCGGCGCTGCCCGGCAGATCTCTTACATGACCGTAGCTGGCTTCCACCTGGTAGCCAGGTCCCAGGATCCGAGACAGAGTCTGGGCTTTGGCGGGAGATTCGACAATAACGAGCGAAGACATGACAGGGCCAGTTCGGCGCACAGATACTCATCTCAGCAGCAGGTGCGGGACATTACCACTCTGCGAGAAGCGGCTGCAAGGATAGCGTCCCTCAGGGCTTGCGGCAGAAGAGCGATCCGGGGCATCTTCTTATGTGACCAGCCAGCTCCAGCTCGAGAAGCTGAGCCAGCACGAAGTCAAGCGGTTCGCCAGTGGTGGCGGCCACGCTGTCCGCAGTCACCAACTCTCCCACCGGTAGTTGTCTGAGGATCTCTCCCTGTACTCCTTCGGGGGCCGCGCTCGGGTCCCGACTCAATGGGCTGACAAGGGACTGCTGCACGGCGACGGGAAGGCTCTCGACGATGTCTCTGGGGTGCTGGACAAGCAGAGCGCCGTCGCGGATGAGGGTGTTGGGTCCCGCCGAGCGCTGGTCGAAAATGGACCCGGGCACCGCGTAGACGTCGCGTCCGAGGTCCAGCGCAAGTCGCGCTGTGATCAAGGACCCGGAGCGGGGTGTGCCCTGGACCACCAGAGTACCCAGCGTCAGTGCAGCGATGATTCGATTGCGAATCGGGAAGTTCCAGGCCAGCGGCGCGGCCCCAAACGGAAATTCGGTGACCAGGGCACCGCGAGAGGCGATATCCGAGGTCAGACGGTTGCGGCCTTTCGGGTAGTCGATGTCCAGGCCGCATCCGAGAACTGCAACGGTGAAGCCCCCGGGAGCACTCATGGCCCCGCGATGGGCAGCGAGATCGATGCCGCGAGCATAGCCGGAGACCACCGTGAGACCACAGCTAGCCAGGTCACGGCCAAAGAGCTCGGCGATATCCAGACCCCGCCGCGTCGCTTGGCGAGAGCCCACGATGGCTACGGCTGGCGCCTCTGGAATCTCCCCTCGACAATAGAGAACCGGCGGTGGCAGATCGAGTTGGCGAAGACAAGTCGGGTAGGTGGATTCGGCAATCGTGACGATAGAGGCGTCGAGTCTTTTGGCCCGGCTGAGCTCGTGGTGGGCGAGGTCTTGACTCGACCGGGCCAATCGCCGGGCAGTCACGAGATCGGCAGTTGGCACCTCCAAGCGGGTACCGAGTGTCCGCAAGGGCTCGCTCGAGGCCCACCACTCCTCGGGCGAGCGAGCCAACTTGCAGATAGATTCCCGCGCCAGATCCTGGCCGGTATTGAGGGCGATGAGTAGGTTTCTGATGGCGGGCACAGGGCGCATAAGAACTACCTCGTCGGTGTTTTATGAGACGGATTCTGGGTGCGAGATCGTGCACAAGTGGCAAGCTGGCAAGAAATCTGAATGCTGTAGGTCTCGTATATACTGCGAAGGAGGTTCGTTGACTCACCTCCAAGCTTTAGGAGCGGGTTGAATAAGGGCTTGTTTTACTTGCAAAGGAGGCCATTGCCAATGCGCCCGACGACATTCAGGCGCCCCCTACTTCTACTTGTATCCGTTGTCCTTATGCTGGCATCTGGTGTGGACGCAGACGAGTCCGAAATGGACCGGCAGATCTCGTTTGGCGTCAAGATGGCCCAGCGTGGACTGTGGAGCGAGGCTTTATTCAGATTCCAACGAGCTGATGCAGAAAGGCCAGGTGACAGCAAAATCCTGAACAACCTGGCCGTGGCCTACGAGGCCGTGGGGCAGTATGAGAACGCGCTGGAGGCCTACCAGAAGGCGTTGCGCGCCGATTCGGCCAACCGGGAGCTGAAGCGCAACTACAGCCGTTTCGTCGAGTTCTACCAAGCTTTCAAACCCGAGGCCGAGGAGACCGCAGTCACGGCCTCCGAGCAAGAGGTCGAGCCGGTGTCGGTACCGCCGTCCTCTCAGAGCGGACAATAGTGTCCATTGAAGTGGCCGGAGACACCGTGAGAATGCGACATAAGAGGAGCCTCCAACACAAGATTTCGGGTTGTCTGGCTGTCGGCTTGGTGATTCTCTCCGCTGGGGCCGCTCGGGCAGGAGAAGTCGAGGTGCGACTGCGCTTGCCAGTCAGGGCTCGAATCGACCTGATGGACCGCAAGACGGTCACCGTGGCGCCGTTCCTGGTGATCAGTGAGGAAGGAGAGGAATCCATCGAGCGCCGCGGTGTGGACGTCGAGCACGAGTTCGATCGCTACTTGCGTCGGCTCATTCGGCGCAACACCAAGCTGAAGATCTTGGATTCCGGACCGGTGGACTACCCCACTTACGATCTCGAGGATTTGGCGGAGGATTCGGACTTTTGGCGCTTTCTCGGAGAGCGGACCCAAGCGGATCTGATCGTTTCGGGAAGTCTCGATTTCGATGTTCAGGACAGAAGCGGTTATCGCACCGAGGAGTACGTTTCACCCTTCGACGGCCGTACTTATTACCGCCAGGTTCTGGTGGAGCACACGGGTTACGAATACGACATCGTGATGCAGGTGTTCGACGGGCAAACCGGTGAGCAGCTCTATGCCGACAACTTCAAGGACTTCAGGCAGTTCGAAGCCGAACGAGCGGACCCACTCGCGGGTATGTTCGAGAACCTGTACGCTCTCGAGGACCGGATTGCCGGCATCTTCGCTCAGAAGTGGGTGGAGGCCAGTCGCGTCTTGTTTACCCAATAGAGGGAAGGAGTGCCGCGTGAGTCGCCGATCTTCATGCACCCGCGTTGTTGCCTTGATCGCCCTGGGGTTGCTTCTGCCCGGACTGAGCGCAGCCCAGATGTCTGCCTATTACGGCATCTTCGGCAAGAACAAGGTCCAATACCGCAACCTCAAATGGAAGGTCTACCATTCACCCCACTTCGACGTTTACTACTACACCGAACAGGAAGAGCTGCTGCAGAAGATCGTCTCTTTTGCCGAAAGTGCTTACGACCAGCTGTCGCAAGAGTTCGATTTCCAGATTCAGAAACCCACCTCGCTGATCTTCTATGAGACCCACTCGGCGTTCGAGCAGAACAACGAGATCCCGAACTTCATCCCCGAGGGTATCGGCGCCTTCGCTACCGATGTGCGCAAGCGCATGTTCATGCCGGTAGACCTGCCCGATCCCGAATTGTGGTCCCTGATCCTCCACGAGCTGACCCACATCTTCCAATACCACATTCTCTTTGGCGGCAGTCTCGGAAGAGGTATCGCTTCTGGTGCCCCCTTGTGGCTGATGGAGGGGATGGCGAGCTTCATGGAGGGCGAGGAATCCGCCCGGGACAAGATGTTCGTTCGCGACGCCGTGGTCAACGACATGATCCCGCCGATCGCCCAGGGTGGCGCCACGGGCTTTTTTGCCTACCGATTCGGCTACGCGGTGTTCGAGTTCATGGTCGATCGCTGGGGCGAGGAGGGCTTTCGGGACTTTCTGATCGAGTTCCGCAATACCCTGGGAGGTCGTGTGGGTCGGGCGATCGAGCGCGCCTTCCAGATGTCGCCGGACGAGTTCGATGCCGAGTTCCGGCGCTGGCTGCGCAAGAGGTACCTTGCCGAGCTGTTGGAGACCGGTGAGCCGAGCGACTTCGGACACCGTTTTCGCACCAAGCACCACGCCAATAGTGCCGAGATCTCGCCAGTGGCGTCGCCTTCCGGCGACCTCGTCGCCGCGTTCGCCACCTACAAAGGTGATGTGGATGTGGTTCTCTTCGACACCCAGACCCGGGATGTCTACAAGAACCTCACCAAGGGGCTGTCGGAGAAATATCAGTACTACGTCGCCCAGGAGTTGACTCTGGGCCGCAAGCAGGGCAGAGATATCGCCTTCTCTCCCGACGGCAACTACGTGGCGTTCTTCGCTCGCAAGAACCGCGGCCGCCATCTAGTCCTGGTCAATGTGATCAAAGGCAAGATCCGCCGATCGATTCCGATGGATATCGAGCAGCAGCTCTCTCCCACCTGGAGCCCAGATGGCAAGCGGGTTGCCTTCTCCGGTTGGGTTGAAGGCCGCTTCGACATCTTCGAGATCGATCTCGAGACCGAGGAGGTCACCAACCTCACCAACGACGAGATCTTCGATGCGGCGCCCGTCTACTCTCCCGATGGCGAATCGATGCTGATCACTTCGGTCGTGGGTGGCTACTCCAAGATCTTCCGCATCCAGCTCGACAACCCCAGCCAACGGATCCCGGTACGCGAAGGTCTACGATCCCAGACCAATGAAACCGATCCGACCTTCTCACCCGATGGCAAACGAATCTACTTCACCTCGGACGCTACGGGGATCAACAACATTTTCAGCTTCAATACCGAGAACGGTGTGGTGACGCAGCATACCGACGTCGTCACCGGTTGTTTTCAGCCGACCGTACTGGCGGGACCTAGTGGTCATGACCGTCTGGTCTACGCCGGCTATTGGAAGGGGCGTTTCGATCTCTTCTATCAGGACCTGGATGACCCCATCACGGCCCCCGAGCAGGTGTCCGAAGAGCAGATCGCGCAAGCCCAATCGCTCAGAGCCGAAGACCTGCCGCGATTCGAGCCCAGCATCGAGGTCACGATCGATGACGCCAACAAGGACAAGTACGGGGGCAAGAAGTTCTACCTGCAAGACATCATGGGCGGCACCATCGGGGTCTCCGACGACCAGACCTTTATCGCCCAGATCGGCTTTGTGTTCAGCGACTTTCTGGGCGATCGGAAGATCATCGGGGTGTTCGAGTCCATCTCCAGTTTTCAGAATTTCGACGTTATCTATCTGAACCAGAAGCGGCGGCTGCAATGGTCGGCCCATATCTTCGACCGCCGGGACTTCTTTGTCATTGCCGACAACCTGACAGGGAACGTCCAGCGGATCGATTCGGTCATTGCCTTCACGGGTGTGCGTGGTTCTCTCATCTACCCGTTGAGTGTCAATCACAGGATTGTGGGGGGAATCGGCTACTTCAAGCGCGATATCAACTTCAACGTTCTATCGGTCGACCCCGAGGGCAATCCGGTGATCGGGCCGCGTGAGGATGACTATCCCGAAATCAGCGCCGATATCATCGGTGACACGACGGTGTTCCTGCCGTGGGGTCCCGTCAACGGACGTCGATACCGGTTCTGGGGCTCTTACGCCCCCGATCTCGACAACACCGGTCCCGATTCGGCCCTGACGGCGGGTGTGGGAATGGACTTCCGGCAGTACTTCATGGTGACCCGGCGGATCAATCTTGCCTTCCGTCTGTGGGGTGCGAGCATGGACGGGAACTTTCCGACACCTTTGTATATCGGTGGTTTGGATACCCTCCGTGGATTCGAGTACCGGTCCATCTCGGGGAATAACGCCTTTTTCTCGAATGTCGAGGCCAGATTTCCCCTGATTGATCTGCTGGCGATACCGGGCTTCGCCATCGGCAACATCCGCGGCAATATCTTCCTCGACGTTGGCGGTGCCTACTATGATCTTGGTGATAATGACTTCAACTGCGCCTTCTACAGCAGTGAAGAGCTTGAGGTGGCGGAGGAGCGGGAGAATTGTTTCTCCTCCTACGGATGGGGCGTTAGCTTCCGTATTTTCGGCCTCGATCTGAATTGGGACTTCGCCAAACGGTGGAACTTCAGCGAGACATTCTCCGACGGTTTCGAGACCTCATTCTGGATCGGTCGGAGATTCTGATCCCGCTACCGGCCGGTTCGCGATACGATCCCTGCGAGGAATTTCGCCGGGATCGTTGATTTTTTTGGGTCCGCGCGGGAGGTCAGGAACTCGCTGTGAAGATCGAAGTACTGGGTGTTTACGGAGGCGAAAGCCTCAACTGTCGGGTGACCAGTCTGCTGGTCAACGAGTCCATCGCCCTGGATGCCGGCTCATTGGCGCAGGGGCTGCCCGTCGAGCGGCAGAGCAGCGTGCGCTCCATCGTGCTGACCCACTCGCACATGGATCACACCAGCTCGTTGCCGTTCTTTGTCGAGAATATCTATGGGCGCGTCGATGGTCCGATCGACATCTATGCCTCCGGCACCACCATCTATTCAGTGCGCAAGCACCTGTTCAACAATGCGGTATGGCCCGATTTCTCCCGCATGCCCAACAACCTGCTGCCGGCGGTTCGCTTCCATGAGCTCGAGCCCGAGGTGCCGGTGGTCCTCGACTCGGTAAAGCTCACTCCGTTCGAGGTCGACCATCTGATTCCGACGCTGGGCTTTCTGATGGAGGAGGGCGCGGAGGGGATCATCTGGTCGAGCGATACGGGACCCACTCAGCGACTCTGGGAGCTGGCCAACCGGTCGGTCAACTTGAAGGCTCTGTGTGTGGAAACCAGCTTTGATAGCTCGATGCAGGAGATCGCCGACATATCTTTCCATCTCACCCCGACTACGCTCGTTCAGGAGCTCGACAAGCTGGAGAGACGGATCCCGATTCTCCTGCACCATCTCAAGCCACCCTGTATCGAGGGGATTCGAGGCGAGATCCGGGGGTTGAAGAACCCGGACATCCACTACCTCGAGCAGGGCAAGACCTACCGGCTCTAGCCTCTAGCCACTGGCTGCAGCTCTTCACCTACGGATTCGTTCGTAGGTCGCGTGCGACCCCCATTTCCAGTTTCGGGTCTTTCTGTAGGAACGTTTCCCAATCGTCATGATGCTCGGGATCTCGCTCAGCCCGAAGCAGCCCACGAAGAATGGCGGCCTGCCGGGCCGTCGGGACACCGCCAACGGAGGTGAGAATCCCTCTTCGGGTTCGAGATTCGTGATCCGCGGCATTGTGAGGGTTTCCCTGCGGAGCTCGTACCAGATGTAGTACTCGAGGGTTTCTCCATTGGTCACGAGACCCACCGCCTTGGAGTTGCGCTTGCCTACCCGGTTCGCCAGGGTAGTCACCGGCCGCTCGAGGTGGTCCCCCCAGCCGTAAAGGAGAGACTGCCGCTCGCGGGTCAAGATACTTTCTGAACCGAAGAGGGGCCGTGACTCGAAGAAGGCGACCCCCGGCATGGCGGCAACCAGCAGAAGCCATACCATCAGGCGAACCGCCCTGGGTGACCACCAGCGGTCGATCACGGCGGCAGCCCATGGCGAGGCAAGAACAAAAAGAGGTAGCTGCAAACGCGCAATCGAGAGCTGGTACTTGACCAGACTCGCAAAAAGCACGGCAGCGGTCACCAGACACAGGCCGAACAAGACGGCCTGTGATTTGCCGAGCCGCCGCAGGTTCAAAAGGAGCCAGACACCACACAACAGATAGAGCAGCAGGTGAAGAGGGTTTCCAGGGAGCTCTTTATTGCGGCGTAAAGGCTGAATCTGGAGCTTCTGCTGCTTGTGGCTGTTGAGCGGATCTCCGTCCTCGAGGCCCATGAACCGGTGAATCGAATCTGACAGGGCGATCAGCGGCCGCGCATGATCAGGGTTCCAGGTGCCGAGGTGCACGAAGGTGTGTCGGATGAGATTTGAGATCACGTATTGTGGGCGGAAGGACTGATTGCGAACCAACTCGCGGTGATAGGAGGGTGCCAGGGGGTGTCCGTAGGTCGAGAAGTTGCGCCTGAGATGGGGGGCATTCAGGAGACCAGCCATCAGACCCATCGTTAGCAGGGTTCGCCAGGCGACTCCACGCCCACGACGCGATTCGGCCCACAGCAGAACCACTACAAAGGGTACGACCATTGGAATCGTCGTCGCTTTGCTCAAGACGGACAGGCCCAGTGCACCACCGGCTGCCAGGCGCTCCAACCAGCCAAACTGTGACTCCCGGTAGGCGGCGATCGAGTAGTAGGCCAAGATCATGAGCCAAAGAGCGGCGGTGTAATCGGTCAATGCGGTCGTGGCCTGCTGGATGCCCATGGGGAGGGTCACCACCAAGGCGGCGGCGGTTAGCTCGCCTCGCCGTCCAGCTCCGAGTTTCCTGGCGATAGCCATCGCCACAATGATGCTGCCCACCATGCTCAGCCACTGCAGAGCATGAACCAAGCGATCAGAACCGGCGAGCAGGTAGATCTGCATCTGAGTCAGGGCCGGCCAGGGCCCCATGAAAATGTTGCGATCATTGGCGGTGGGGAAGGGTTCGATGCTGCCGTATTGGACCCAGTAGAGAAACCGAGGCACATGGTAGGCAAGAGCATCCCAGGCCATCACTGGGGTGAGCCAAGCCACCAGTCCGATGAGAGCGACGGTGAGCAGGATAGCGATCAAGATTGCCTGGTCGCCGCGGGTCGACGGGGATTTGGCTTCAGTACCGATTGTGGCTCGCGTGCGACGCGAACGGTGTCGGAGGTGGAGGAAAAGGAGCAAAGAAACACCGCCAGTGATCGCCCAGGAGGTGACGGCGCCTGAGAATGAAAGCAACCCGGACCAGCTCTGGATCTCGGAGAGCAGCCAGTGAGCGATCCCCAATCCGATGCTGGCAGCCATCACGCTCTCGAAGCGATCGCGGCCGAGGATCCGGATCGACCCGTACAAGCCCAGCCATGCCACGACGATCAAGACGACCGGTACCAGTGGGAGCGGGGTCGGAAAGTACATTGCGCTGAGCTCGGAGCTGCCGCGAACATTGTACCGGGTCACCTACCAGCTACCCGCTGCCAGCCCCCAGCCACCCAGGACCCCACCCCTGAGTCATGGGATCTTGAGGTCAAGAGGTCCTGATGGCGGAAATGCCCAGAGGCCTCGGATCCCCTCTTATCTCGCCGGCAGCTGGCAGCTGCCAGCGGGTAGCTGGGTGGGTGGTGGGGCTATGATAGCTTCAGGCCGTGCAGCTTTCCTTGGGTCTCGCCGATTCCAAAACGCGTTTCGTGGTTCTCGGTTCCGGCAGCGGTGGCAATGTATTGGTGGTGCAGGCCGGTGCCCGACGACTCATGGTGGATGCCGGATTCTCCTGCCGCGAAATAGAGTCCCGACTCGCCAAGGTCGACATAGACGCCTCCGGGTTCGATGGCCTGGTAGTGACCCATGAGCACTCCGATCATTCGCGCGGCGTGCAGAGATTCGCCAAGCGTCACCGAGTTCCCGTTTACGCTACCGAGGGAACGTTGAAAGAGCTGGGTCTGGAAGAAAATGGCTTCGAGACCCATACCCTGTGCTCAGGAGTGCCGGAGGAGATCGGTGACTTCCTGATCGAGCCCTTTGCCGTGCCCCACGATGCCCGCGAACCTATCGGAGTAGTGGTCCAGGACGGGAAAGGGAATCGTCTCGGGCTGGTCGCCGACCTCGGCTCGCGGAGCCGGCTCGCCTGGGGCCGGCTCGTGGAGCTCGACGCCTTGGTGCTGGAGGCCAATCACGATCTAGAGATGCTGCGCAGCGGCCCCTATCCCTGGCCGCTCAAGCAAAGAGTGGCCAGTCGTCATGGCCACCTGTCGAACCGGGAAGCGGCAGACGGGATTCCCGAGCTGGACACCAGTCGTCTCCAGTGGGTGGTGCTTTATCATCTTTCGCGTACGAACAATCTTCCGGAGCTGGCTTCTGAGGTGGTCGGTGAAGCCGTGGACAGGGCACACTCATCGGCAGAGCTCTGCGTGACCAATCAGTTCGAGCCGACGCCCTGGATGGTGCTCGCGGCGAGATAGGACGGTTGACCGAGGCACCAGTCAGATGTGCGGCATATTTGGCATCGAAGGTCACGAAGACGCGGCCAACATCGCCTACCTGGGGCTCTACGCCCAGCAACATCGGGGCCAAGAAAGCGCAGGGATCGTCTCTTGGGATGGGTCTCATCTCAGCGTGCAGCGTGGAATGGGCCAGGTGGCGGATATCTTCCGGGTCAAGGTGCTGCAACGACTCCCAGGGGAGCGGGCTATCGGACATACGCGCTACTCCACCGCAGGTACCAGTATTCTGGCCAATGCCCAGCCGATCGTGGTCAAGACCTCGATGGGTCCACTGGCGATTGTCCACAACGGCAACCTGGTCAACGCGGTAGAGATGCGCACCCGCCTGGAAAAGGAGGGTTCCATCTTCCAGACCACGAGCGACACGGAGGTGATCCTCCATCTGATGGCGCGCAACCCCCGCTCAGATGTCGTGGAATCGCTGATGGAGGCTTTGGGCCAGGTCCGGGGTGCCTACTCTCTCTTGCTCATGGCCGAGAGTTGCCTCATCGCTGCCCGTGATCCTTTCGGCTTTCGACCGATGATCATGGGCCGGCTCAATGGCGTTTACTGTTTCGCCTCGGAAAGCTGTGCACTCGATCTGCTCGGTGCCCAGATCGTACGCGAGCTGGACTTCGGCGAAGTGGTCGTGGCCCGGGGTAGGAGCGTGGAGTCCTTTCGGATATCAGAGAGTCAACGGCCGACACGCTGCGCCTTCGAGCAGGTCTATTTTGCTCGTCCCGACAGCATGGTCTTCGGCGACGGCGTTTCCCGGGCACGTTTGACGATGGGGAGACGCTTGGCCCGCGAGGCACCGGTGCTGGCGGATATCGTCGTAGCGGTACCGGACAGCGGTATGTTCGCCGCCCTCGGATACGCGCGCGAATCGGGCCTGCCGCTCGAATTCGGATTGATTCGCAATCACTACGTTGGCCGTACCTTTATCGAGCCCAAACAGTCGATTCGTCATTTCGGGGTCAAGGTCAAGCTCAACCCGGTACAGGATCTGATCGAGGGTAATCGCGTCATCTTGGTGGACGACTCGATTGTCCGGGGCACGACCTCACCGAAGATCGTCAAGATGGTCAAAGACGCGGGGGCGGCGGAAGTCCACGTGCGGATCTCCTGTCCGCCAACGCGGTGGCCGTGCCACTACGGCATCGATATGCCCACTCGCGAAGAGCTCATCGCATCCAGCCACTCGGTCGATGAGATCCGCGACTACATCGGTGCCGACAGCCTCGTATATCTGTCGCTCGAAGGACTCCTGGAGTCCCTTTCGGGTGCCGCCGACAGCTATTGCACGGCCTGCTGGACGGGTGACTACCGGGTGCAGATCGCTGCCGAGGACAAGCGCCAGCAGCAACTGTTTCCCATTCGGACAGAGGAAGCGGACTGACCCCCGCCCACCCGGCTACCTGGCACCAGCTGCCAGCTATCAGCTCCCCCACCCTCCCCGGGCACGTCCCGTTGACAAAGGGCTTTAGGGCGAGAAAGGTCGAAGGGTCATGAGGTCTTGGGAGGCCCGGACGAGAGCTTCCGAGCTGGTGGCTGGTAGCCGGTAGCTGGCAGCTACTTCCGGCTGATAGCTGGTAGCCGAGAGCTGGTAGCTGATCACGGCTGATGACTGACAACTCCGGTGCCTATAGACTCGCTCTAATGACATCAGAATCCAAATCCGCCTACGCCCAGGCTGGTGTTGATATCGATGCTCAGGATAAGGCGCTGACGAAAATCAAGAGGCTCGTGCGTTCCACGTTTACTGATGCCGTGTTGTCGGACGTGGGGAGCTTTGGTGGTCTTTTCAAGCTGCCAGTGGCGGCTATGGCCGAACCGATTCTCGTGGCTTCGGCCGACGGTGTGGGCACCAAGCTCATGGTGGCCCGACGCGCCGGGGATTTCTCCACCATCGGCCGAGACCTGGTCAACCACTGTGTCAACGACATTCTGGTGCAAGGTGCGCGTCCTCTTTTCTTTCTCGACTACGTGGGTGCGGGGGTGCTGGAACCGCGCGAGGTTGTGGATCTCGTCTCTGGCGTGGCGGCGGCCTGCAAGGACAATGAATGTGTCCTCCTCGGAGGGGAAATGGCCGAGATGCCTGGCTTCTACGATGCCGGGGACTACGAGCTGGTGGGGTTCATCGTCGGCATCGTCGAGCGGGCACAGCTGATCGACGGCTCGAGGGTCCGCCCCAAGGATCTGTTGATCGGTATTCCGTCCAGTGGCCTGCATACCAACGGCTACTCCCTGGTGCGCCGGGTCGTCTTCGAAGAGCTGGGTCTTTCGGTCAAGGATCGCCTGCCAGGTGTGGCTTCCAAGGAGAAGGTGGGCAAGTTGTTGATGGCTCCCCATCGATCCTATTTGGCAGCCGTCGCGCCGCTGCTGGAACATCCAGCCCTGCATGCTGTGGCCCACATCACCGGTGGCGGCCTGACCGACAATGTGCCCCGAGTGCTGCCCGACAAGTGTCACGCCGAGATTCGGGTGGGGAGCTGGGAGATTCCAGAGATCTTCTACTTTCTCCAGGAACATGGGCAGATCTCGACCGAGGAGATGTTCCGGGTCTTCAACATGGGAGTGGGGATGGTTCTGGTCGTCGATCCGGAGTCCGCCGGCGAGGTGTTGGGGATCCTGCGCAACGCCGGCCAACGGGCCTTCCCCATCGGCACCGTTCAGCAAGGGAGTGAAGGCGTCGTCTACGATCTCCCCTCCGAGCCCTGACACCCGATAGCCCTAACGCCTTGGCCTCTCCAAGACCTCAAGACCCTACGATCTCAAGACCCTACGGAGGATCCAGACCATGACAGCAAAAGTCGGTATCCTGCTCTCCGGTCGCGGCTCCAACTTTCTGGCGCTTCACGGTGGAATGGAAAGGGGAGAGGTGCCGGCGGAGATCGCACTGGTCGTGAGCAACGTCGCAGAGGCACCGGGTCTGGAGAAGGCAAAGGCGCTCAGGCTGCCAACGGTCTGCTTTCCACATCGAATCGAGCCCAGCCGCGAGGCCCACGAGGCGAAGGTTCTCGAGGCTCTGCGACATGCCGAGGTGGAATGGATCTGTCTGGCCGGGTATATGAGGTTACTCTCGGCTACCTTTGTCAGCCAGTACCCTCAGAGGATCCTTAACATCCACCCGGCGCTGCTGCCGTCGTTCCCGGGGCTAGAGGCACAGACGCAGGCGGTGGAATACGGTGTCAGGATTTCCGGCTGCACAGTTCATCTGGTGGATGAGGGCCTGGACAGTGGGCCGATTGTGGCGCAAAAAGCGGTGCCCGTGAAAGACGCTGATACCGCGGAATCTCTGTCGGCTCGAATTCTGGCCGAGGAGCACAAGGTCTATTGCGAGGCCTTGCGGATGCTGTTGACCGAGCGTTGGAATATCGAGGGTCGCCGCATCGTTTTCTCGTGAGGAGGAGAG
>Ga0255055_10000161_pt1:0-12500 | contig 49827 bp, 35 predicted proteins | sample JV7_2_27_MG_FD_188633 | JGI IMG/M metagenome (GOLD analysis project Ga0255055, IMG submission 188633) | Seawater microbial communities from Jervis Inlet, British Columbia, Canada - JV7_2_27 | ecosystem: Environmental > Aquatic > Marine > Inlet | place: Canada: British Columbia... | reverse complement strand
CGTCAGATTCCTGCTGATCTCGATCCAGACCTGTTACAAAACACCAAAGCTGCCATAGAATGAGTCCACCTTGAGCGACAGTCAGGATCGCGATCAGCGCAATCTGCTCGACCGTTTCCTCGGGATCTTTACCGAGGTGCACGCCGGTGAGGGAGCTCTCGCCCTCACCATGTCGTTCCTTGCTTTCCTGGTGCTGGCCTCCTATTACGTGATCAAGCCGGTGCGCGAGGCGCTGATTCTGCAACAGGGTAGCGCCGAGGCGAAGAGCTACATGAGCGCGGTGATGGCCGTCCTACTCTTCTTTCTCGTGCAGGGTTACGCCAAACTGGTCTCCCGTTATGAGAGGACGCGACTGATCACGGTGGTCGCGTCGATCTTCATCGCGTGCCTGATCGGTTTCTGGGCTCTGAGTCGGGTGGGAGTGCCCTATCTTGGCTATGCGTTCTTTGTGTGGGTCGGCATCTTCAGCGTCATGGTGGTGGCGCAGTTCTGGTCGTACGCCAACGATGTCTACGACAACGAGGCTGGCAAGCGCCTTTTTGCTCTGGTCGGATTCGGCGCCGTGGCGGGCTCGGTTTCCGGAACGTTTGCAGCCAGGAGGCTGGTGGAGCACATTGACGTTTTTGAGCTTCTACTCTTGGCCACAGCGCTCCTCGGGCTGTACATCATCATCACCAACCTGGTCTCGCTAAGGGTGTGGGGTAGGCAGCAGATTCGAGTCAGTCAGAGCAGCCTGCAAGACTGGTTGACTGAGCGTAAAGAGAAAAAGGAGCGCGAGAAGCTGGCCTTCGGGGTGCTGAAGGAGCACAAGTACCTCTGGTACATTGCCCTGTTGGTACTCACTCTCAATCTCGTCAATACGACCGGCGAGTACATCCTGGGCCACCTGGTCGAGGAAGATGGCGCCCAGAAGCTGGAACTGGCTATCGCCGAGGCGACAGCAGCTGGGACGAGTCTGCAATTTGCTGATCGGGAGCTTGGCGACCCGCAGTCGAAAGCCGCCCAAAACGACTTTGTCCAGTCTACGATCGGTAGTTTCTATGCAGATTTCTTCCTTTGGGTGAATCTGCTGGCATTGCTCCTACAGCTCCTCGTCGTCGGACGGCTTGTCAAGAGGTTTGGGATCAAAGCCGGGCTCCTCTGGCTGCCGATTGTCGCTCTGGGAACCTACAGCTTGGTCCTCTTCCTGCCGCTCCTCAGGTACGTGCGGATCGGCAAGACGGTCGAGAACGCCTCCGACTACTCGATCAACAACACCACCCGGCAGATGCTCTTCTTGCCGACCTCCAGGGATATCAAGTACAAGGCGAAGCAGGTTATCGACAGTTTCTTCCATCGTGTCGGCGATGTGGCTTCGGCGCTGGTGGTCTTTGTCGGAACTACCTTTCTCCATCTCGACGCACGCGGCTTTGCACTGGTGAACATCCTCTTCATCGCCGGCTGGTTCTTCATCGTCCGTGGCATCGTCAGCGAGCACCGCGAGATCGAGGCCGGCAACCGACCCGAGCTCACCGGCGAGCAAGAAGAGCTAGCGGCCTGAAGTTCATCCCTTGCTGCAGGCTTGCCTCAGCGGCCCGCGCTATCAGGCCGACCAAGAAGTAACAAGAAGGAATCTGCCATTGAAGCGACTCTGCTTTGCACTGGTTGCTGTGACTACACTTGCAGCTGCAGTCCGTGGAGACCGGATCTTCTATCCACCGAAGGAGCTCATGGACCGGTGTGATTAGCTGATGTGGTCTCTGTTTCACCCGCTTGGCGATCTTCTGCTTCCTGCCGTTGCAGTCATTCTTGCTCTGCTCTCTGACAAGCTCTGGCTAATCCAGCGTCGGCCAGCGACCCCTGTGGTCGATCGGATCGCTGCCCATCCGGTTGCTAGCTATCTCCTGATTGGGTTTCTCTCGTTCGTCGGGAGCGCAGCCGTTTCGACCTGGCGTTTTCCCGAGCCACAGATTCATGACGAGTTCAGCTATCTGCTGGCTGCCGACACCTTCGCAAGTGGCAGGCTGACCAACCCGAGCCACCCGAAGTGGAAACATTTCGAGACGTTTCACATTCTCCAGAAACCGACCTACGCATCGCGCTATCCGCCGGCGCAAGGATTTGTGCTCGCAGTGGGTCAGGTTCTGGGTGGCCACCCGGTCGTCGGCGTTTGGCTCGGTGCCGCTCTGGGAAGCGTAGCGATCTGCTGGATGCTGGTGGCCTGGCTGCCTCCCCGTTGGGCACTCTATGGCAGTCTGCTCGCCGTACTGCGCATCGGCGTCGCGGGATATTGGAGTCAGAGCTATTTCGGAGGCTGGATGGGCGTACTCGGTGGTGCCCTCTTGCTCGGTGCCCTGCGCCGAGTCGTCGAGAGACCGCAAGTCGTCCATTCAGCGGTGCTGGCGCTGGGGCTCGCTATATTGGCGAACTCCCGACCCTTCGAAGGGCTGATTCTGGCTCTGCCCTGCGCTTTTGTGCTGGTCGTGTTCTTGACTCGCTGCTACCTGCAAGGTGAGCGCGGCAATTTGAGATTGGTTTTGCTTCCGGTGGGCCTGGTTCTGGTTCTCAATCTCGTCTGGATGGGGATGTACAACCGAACGGTGACCGGTGATCCACTGAAGATGCCCCACCAACTCTACTCCGAGACGTACATGACGGTGCCGTATCTCCTGTCCCTTCCGGCTGAGCCTCGACCGGCCTACAGACATCCCGAGATGGCGAGATTCCACAGCAGCTGGGAGCAGAGCGTTTATGAAAAACGGCTCTCACCGGAGGGTTGGTTCGAAGCGAAGTGGCGAGATCAGAAAGCTCTCTGGAAGGTCTATCTCGGAGTTGCTCTTTCGATACCGCTCCTGTTTCTGCCGTGGTCCCGACCTGATCCTTGGATGGGCTTCGCGCTGTTCTCATTGGCCCTGTATGTGGCAGTCAGCTTCTTTATCACCTGGAGCCTGCCCCACTACTCGGCACCCTTTGCTCCATTGGTCTTTTTCCTGACTGGGCGAGGCTTGCAGGCCGCGGCTGATTCCGACCGCTGGCACGGTTTTGGGAGGATTCTCCCCCGGGTGCTGCTCATCAGCAGTCTCGGCGCCCTCGTCTTTGGCCTGCTCGACCCTCAGGATCTGTGGCCTCCACCCAACCCCGGTTGGCACCTGCGACGCGTGCAGATCCTCGACGAACTGGAAGTGCGAGGTGGCAAGCACCTCGTCATCGTCCGCTATCGGCGCGACCACCCGCGACACGATGAGCATCAGGAGTGGGTCTTCAACCAGTCCGACATCGACTCGGCAGCGGTCGTCTGGGCCCGAGATCGGACTCGTGCCCAGAATCGCCGTTTGATGAAGCACTTCGAGGATAGGCAGGTGTGGCTGCTGGAACCCGATGTGGCCGAGCCTCGGCTGCAGCCCTACAAAGATCGTTAAGCCATTACTTCGGCTGGGCAAACACCCGCGGGATGTATTCCGCTAATTGCCGAGATAGCCCAATGCCCGCAAGTTCTCCAGATCTTCGGGTGAGAGCTCGGGAGAGGGCTCGTTCACAGGCATCTGCTTGCGCCACGCATCGAAGGCTGAGAAGAGCGCCTCGCGTTGATCCGGGAATTCTTCGGCGACGTTGGTAGTCTCGCCAGGATCCCTCTGCAGGTCATAGAGCTCGACGTAGTCGCGGTGGACACCCTCGTAAACGATCAACTTCCAGCGCTCCGACCGGACCATGTGTGCCGTGGTGTCTTTCTTGACGTTATAGCCCCGATGCGGCGGGCGGAAGCGGATCCGTGTGGTGGAGAAAGCGAGCCTTTTTTGGGACTGCCGGTCAGCAAGGTCCTCGATGGTCGGCACCAGGCTCTGGCCTTCTATCTTCAGACCAGGCGGTGAGGGCACCTCCAGCAGCTCCAGAAGGGTAGGCATCAGATCGATGGTCTCCACGGGCAGCGGAAAGCGGCCCGGCTGGCGGCCGGGGGTGTAAATGAGAAAGGGAATCCCGGTCTGCTCGGCAAACACGCTGGTGCCGTGATTCAAGTTGTATGGCCGCTCACGATCGCCGAGAGTCTCACCATGATCGGCAACGACGGTCACCAGGGTGCGGTCGAGATCGACGGCATCCAAGATCTGTCCGAAGCAGTCATCCTGGTAGCGGAGCTGAGCGTCGTAACGGTCGATGAAGTCGTTCAGGCGGGTGATGTCATTGCCTGCCTCGTCGGTGATTCGCTGGTACTTGGGGATGTAGTCGAGCTCGGGGCCTGCCTCTGCCGACCGGAACATCTCGAGATACTCGGGCTTTGGCGTAAAGGGTCCGTGTGCGTCGTAGAAATGCACGAACAGGAAGAACCTCTCTTCGGGTGCCAGCTTTCTCAACCAGGCAAGAGCTGCCTCGGTGGTCTGCTCGCAGTTGCGCCGTTGACCGGAGAACTTGGCGTTGAACACCCGAAATCCGCGATCGATTCCGGTGATCTTGGGACGGAGCGGAAAACCGCTGACAAAGGCTCCAGTGCGAAAGCCACTGCCATCGAGGATTTCGGTCAGGGTGATGAACTCTTCAGCCAGTGTGGAAGTGTTCTCGCCAACTCCATGAGTATGGGGGTAGACCCCGGTGAACATCGAGGTGTGAGAGGGATTCGTGACCGTCCATTGGGCCTCGCCGTTCAAGAAGACAGCGCTTTCAGCCGCAAGGTGAGCCAGCCGGGGAGAGGTGTCACGGGGGTAGCCGTAGGCCGAAAGATGGTCTTTGCGGGTCGTGTCCAGGGAGATGAATACCAGGTTGTCTGGCCGGGGCGGTGCGCAGGCGGCCAGCAACCCGGCGATCGCCGACACCAGGAAGGCAATGTGCGGCCGCCTAGGCGGCAGGACGCTGGTCGTCACTGGCAATGCGATAGAGCGACGATTCCGTTCGGATCAGAATGGTGTCGCCGACGATGGCCGGAGAAGCGTTACCACCCTCGGCCAGCGGGTTATTGGAGAGCATCTCGAACTTCTCGGTGGCGGCGATCACGATCGTATGACCGGTACCACTCACGGCGTAAATCTTGCCATCACCGGCGATCAAGGAGGACCGGTAGGAACCCTGTGGTAGTCGTTTCTTCCAAAGTTGCTTGCCAGAGAGTGCGTTGAAACAGGCCATGACACCCTGCTCGGTGAGGGTGTAGAGCCTGCCGTCGAGGAGGAGCGGCGAAGCGGTTTGCGGGATCATCCGCTTGGTGTCCCAGAGAAGTTCAACACGCGTCTCCTTGCCAGATCCAGACAGCCTCAGCATGGCTCCGTACTTGTTGGTGTGGGCACCACTGAAGACGGTGAGGAGGTCGCCCTCGGTCACCGGACTCGCCACCGGTTGGTCCATGAGGTGGCCCCTCCGCCAGAGAACCTCACCGGTCAGCGCATCGAACGCCCTGACCGAGCCGGCCATGACAAAGATGACCTCCTCGCGATCTCCGCGGCGGCGGACGAGTGGAGTGGTATAGGAGCAGCAGGAGTCCTCCCAGGTGGTTCGCCACATCTCCTTGCCCGTCTGCCGGTCGAAGGCGGCGAGCCAGCCGGGTTTTTCTCGGACCTCCTCCCGATCCTGAGCTACGATAACGACCCGATCTGTGAGCACCGGTGAGCTGGCGGCGCCGTAGTGTGCGAATTCTACGTACTGTGGATCGATGGGATTCTTCCAGAGGATCTGTCCCTCCCGATCCAGCGCTGCCAGAACATCGCCAAAGTGCACGTAGACCTGCCTGCCGTCGGTAACAGGGGTCGGAGCGGCGAAGGTGTTGAGGTGGTGTCTCTTGCCTCTGTAGCCGCTGTGGATTTCGGTCTCCCAGAGCAGCTCGCCACTGTCCAAGTCCAACGCAATCGCCGACTTCCGAGCCTGTCTCTTGCCGAAAAGATAACTGGTGGTCAGAAAGACACGCCCGTGACTGACAATGGGAGAGGAGTTGCCGGTGCCGGGGATCTGAGTTTTCCAGAGGACGTTGACGCTTTCCTCGCTCCATGTCGCGGGAAGATTCTCGGTGGGTGAGATTCCCAGGCCTGCAGGTCCCCTGAACTGAGACCATTCGCCAGGGTCCATGGATTCGGTGCCCTGGCAAGCCAGTGGCAAAGTGGCCAAGACAATCAAGCCAAAACCCAGGGAAACTCTTCTTTTCACGGTAGGGCTAGTACTGGGACATCTCTTCCAAGCGCACGGGAGTCTAGCACACGAGCACGATCCTTCAGAGGCCATTTGCGAGTGTCGGGTGGGTGCCTGTCGCTGACCCTGAGGATAGCAATAGAGGGTCGATTTACTCAGAACCCCCTTCATGACCTTGACCTCGTCGCCGATTAGGTTGCGCATGGCCTCATGGTCATCCGCTCGCAGCCTGCCATCCTCAACAAGGCCAAGTAGGGGCTGCCGGAATGTCCGTAGATAAGTTAGTGGAAGGGAGAGCCAAAGCCGCTGAGATAAGATCTCGGCGACTAAGGATCGGCTTGCAGCTGCCCGCAATGGTTCGTATCTGCCTTGTTCTCGCCTTTATCAGTGGTATCGGCGGACTGACCTACGAGATTATCTGGGTCCGCCAGCTCAGCCATGTGCTGGGCAGCTCGATGGAGGCGATCTCCACAGTGTTGGCTGCCTTCATGGGAGGACTGACCCTGGGCAGCATTTGGATCGGGCGCCACGCCGACCGGCGAATTCATCCTCTCAGGCTGTACGCTTACCTCGAGGTCGGAATTGCACTCTACGCCCTTGCTTTTCCCTGGATCCTAGACTCTGTGGCCGCTGCCAATGTGGCGGCCTATCAAATGCTCGGTGGGGACGGCTGGCCCTTCCGTCTGGCGCGAGCCTCGATCGCCATAGCCATCCTGCTCGTGCCCACCACGCTGATGGGGGGCACGACTCCAGCCTTGGGTCGGTGGTTGGTGCGGACCAAAGAGGGCGTCGGCCGGTATCTGGGGGGGGTCTATGCGGTCAACACGGCCGGTGCGACGGTGGGCTGTTTTCTTACCGGCTTTCTGTTCATCGAAAAACTGGGGGTTCGCGGTGCCACCTGGGTCGCTATCAGCGCCAACTTGATTGCCGGCGTGGGTGCGCTGGCCTTGGCGGCGCGGTCGTCTTGGACTCCGAAAGAGATTCCCGAGCCCGAGACAGGTTTCGCCCGACGCCCTCCGAGGCTACGCTGGGCTCTGCTCTCCGTCGCGGCTCTCTCCGGCTTTGCAGCGCTGGGCTACGAGGTGGTCTGGACCCGCTACCTAGTCTTCTTTTTGGCGGACTCCACCTATGCCTTCACGGTGATGCTCGGCACCTTTCTCACCGGTTTGGCAGTCGGTGCCGCCCTCATCTCGCGAGTCGCCGATCGCATACGCCGCCCCGCTCTCTGGGTTGCCCTGCTGGAGGTCGGGGTGGTTGTAAGCACCGTTCTTTGCATCTGGATCTATATCCACATGCCCGACCTCATCCGGTTGGCTCACGGTGGAGCCCCACCTGTGGCGCAGACGATAACCACGGCGATACCGCCACCGCCACGGCCGCCGGTCACCGCCAGCTGGGCTGTATGGATCATCAAGAAAGTCGTGCAGGCCTCACTCACCTTGCTCCCCACCACTCTGCTGTTGGGTGCCATATTCCCACTGATGTTGCGACTCATGATCGATGACCTCCGCCATGTGGGGCGGGATACGGGCCTTTTATACGCCGCCAACACCTGTGGCGCAGTGGCAGGGTCTTTGATGACCGGATTCGTGCTTATCGGTGCGCTCGGGTTCCGCGGAGCTGCCATCACTCTCATGGGAGTGAGCGTGTTGGCGGCCCTGGTGACGGCTCAGGCCTACCGCATACTGCCGCTGCCAGCAACCCTGGCCGGCTCGTTGGCCGTTCTGGTGGGTGTGCAAGCGGTGCTGCCGGCCCGAATCTTTGCCCGTGCCTTTCATCGGATGCACCCCGGCCTCGAGCTCGTTGCCTTTGAGGAGACCCCGTCAGCAACGCTGTTCGTTACGCAGGACCTGGATGGCGACCGCTGGCTGCATTTCTCGGATGCCCGTGGCTCGGGCGGCTCCAAGAACATGCCGGGAGAGAAGATGTGGGCCCATCTCCCACTGCTACTCCATGCTAGGCCCGATTCGAGTCTCAGCATCTGTTTCGGATCGGGGACGACTCTGGGTGCCGTGGGTCGGCATGATCTGGAACGCATCGACTGTGCGGAGATCTGTCGGGGGATCGATGCCATCGCCGGGTACTTTCCGGAGAACCGGAATATCCTCTCGGACCCTCGAGTACGCATGATCTATGACGATGGGCGCAACTTCTTGCGGGTGACACCCCAGACCTACGACATGATCTCCAGCGAGCCGCCGCTGCTCGAGAGTGCCGGCGTGGTTCACCTGTACACGCGAGAGTTCTACGACCTGGCCAAGGCGCGCCTCAGGCCGGGCGGCATCATGTGCCAGTACCTACCTTCGTTCGAGTTCGAGATGTCGGATCAGCTAGCTCTCATCCGTAGCTTTCTCGATGTGTTCCCTCATGTGACCTATTGGGGCTCGCCACTTTTCGCCGATACCATCCTTCTGGGGACCCGGAACCCTCTCAGAATCGATGTCGGAGATCTTGTCCAGCGAATGGACAGCCCTCCGATCCGGGAAGATCTCGAAGAGATGGGGATCTTCAGCGTCTACGATCTGCTTTCCTATTACTCGCTCGGAGACGAAGAGCTCCGGCGGCTCACTGCCGCGTCCGTGCCCATCACGGATGATCGCACGGTCCTCGATTTCCGACTGCCGAGACTGCTACTGGCACCAAGAGCTGCCGCACCCATGTTCCTCTGGAAACGCTACCTGGCGATGGACTCCGACATCTTGAGCATGCAGGTCGGCAGCTCGGTTATGGATGCCATCGATCCGACGACGATTCCCCATGATCTCCTGCCGGACTTCGAAGATCGGATGAAGCGCTTTCACCATGCCAAATCGCTCGTCATCCAGGGCCATATTCAGGTCTCCCGTGGTGGTGAAGCGGCAGCCGAAGCGCTCTTTCGCCAGGCTCATACGGTCGCCTCCAGCTACACCAACGGTCGCTACTATCTGGCGTGGTCGCTGCTGGGTAAAGCTCGGCGGCAGATGGAAAGCGGCAACAGGGAGAAGGCCGCTCAAGCGTTTGCCGAGGCCGAGGCCGTGGCGCCAAACCTCGGCGCCCTACCGGTGGAGCTCCAGCGAGTCGCCGCGCTATTGCAGGTGTCGGTCGCGGCTGACTTGTCGTCGAGCTCCAGAGCTGAGGCGCAGCCAACGCCTGCAGATCGGTGAGACACGGCGACGGGGTCTCGAAGACCATCACTGGGGTCTTTTCGCTGCTCTGGAGCGCCACCGATCTTCCACTACGAATCCGGCTAACAGCTGGCCCGGAGGTTCCGTCTAATGAAACGGATGGAGGATAGTGACTTTGAATTGGTCGAGCATGCATGCGCCGGTGATGCCGACGCCTTCAGGAGGATTGTCGAACGGCACAGCCGCAAGTTGTTCCAGTCGGCCTACCGGCTCACCGGTAATGAACAGAACGCCGAGGATGTGGTCCAAGAGACGTTTCTCAAAGCCTTTCGCAACCTTCAACGATTCGACGGCAGATCACAATTTAGTACCTGGCTGTACAGGATCGCTATCAACTGCGCCATGGATCTAATGAGAAAGGAATCTCGCCGGGCGGCCCGCGAACAGGCCGAAGATGCGGCCGATATGGCTAACTTGGCGACAGAGGATCCTCGTCCCGATCGGCTAGCGGCCAGCAGTGAAGCAGGCCGCGCGGTAGCCAAGGTCCTGCGAGGTCTGAGCCCCACCGAGCGGGCGGCCTTTGTGCTGCGGCACTTCGAGGGCTACACCAGCGGCGAAATCGGGCAGATGTTGGGCATGCGTGGCGGTGCAGCGAGGAACGCCGTGTTTCGCGCAGTAGGCAAGCTGCGAGAGGCGTTGGGTCCGATTGTGGAGGAAGGTCATGAAGCCACTCACGGATGAGGAGCTGATCCTTTACTACTACGGCGAGTCAGCGGACGCTGACGAGATCGAGCAACGGCTGGAGAGCTCGCCGGAGAGCCAACAACAGCTCGCAGCCCTGAAGCGACTCCTGAATGCCGTAGATGAGTCTCCGGTACCCGAGCGCCCTGCAGATTATGGGTCGGTGGTATGGCGTCAATTGGCGCCGAGGCTGGAAAAGAAACGTTCGCTGGCGTGGAGCTGGGAGCTGTTCCGACCCCGTCGCGAGTGGGCCCTGGCCGGCGCCATGATGCTGTTACTAGTCGTTGCCTTCTTCTCCGGTTGGCTTTGGCCCCGTCAAGGCAGCGACCAGGTGGCCGGTCTTTCCAGTGAGGGTAGGGAGAGGATCCTTCTGATGACGGTGGCGAATCATCTCGAGCGCTCCGAGATGCTCCTACTGGAGCTGGTGAACGTGGCGGAAGACGGCGAGGTGGATCTCTCGATCGAGCGTCAGCTGGCAGGAGAGCTCCGTGACGAGGGTCGTCTGTACCGCCTGGCAGCTTCGCAGGCGGGCAAGCCTGATGTCGCCGCACTTCTGGAGCAACTAGAGGTCGTACTGGTGGAACTGGCCAACGGACCGGAAGCGGTATCCTCCACCGACCTGGGCGAGCTACGACTGCGTCTGGACGAGGGCGACATTCTGTTCAAGGTGCGGGTGGTGGGCTCCCGTCTTCGCCAGGAAACACGAACCAACAACAGGTCGAGGGGTCCAGAGCAGACCCCGCGTGACCTCTAGGAGAAGAGTGCCATGAAAAGACTGCAAACTCCCCTGATCCACACCTCGGTCGTCGTGCTGTTGGTGGTATCCCCCCTGCTGGCTTGGACCGGCGTGATGGATGCCCTGACCGTTGCCGACCAGGGCATGGCGGCACGTAGCGAGGTCTACCGTGATGCCCAGCGAGCCATGGACTCCAAGGACTGGGAGCAGGCCGAGGATCTCTTTGGTCAGGTCGCCGCCGAGGGCGGCGACGAGGCGGATGCTGCCCTTTACTGGCTTGCCTACGCTCAGTTCAAGCGAGGGCGTGCAACGTCGGCGCTGCAAACCCTCGATCGGCTCGAGCGCCTCTATCCTGAAAGCACCTGGATCGACGACGCCAAAGCACTTGCAGCAGAGGCTGGCGAGGGCTCCGGCTCAAGGGGGCCCGGTGACGCGGGAGACGACGAGCTCAAGATCTATGCCCTCAACAGCCTGATGCACGTGAGCTCGGAGCGAGCGGTACCGGTTCTCGAGGAGTTTCTCCAGGGTGATCACTCGCTCGAGCTGAAGGAGAAGGCCCTCTTTGTGCTCAGCCAGAGCGGCTCTCCCCGTGCCCGCGAGATTCTGGTGGAGATTGCCAAGGGGCAACAGCAGCCGGAGCTGGCCATGCAGGCCATCGAGTATCTGGGCCTGAGCGGTGGCCGCGAGACCGGCCAGCTGCTGCAAGAGATCTACAACTCCACCACGGACCACGAGATCAAGGAGCAGGCTCTCGAAGCGATGATGCTCGGGGATCAGACGGAACTGGTGCTCGCAGCCGCTCGGGGTGAGCAGGATCTCAAACTGCGGGCGGCAGCGGTTGAGCTTCTCGGGGTCATGGGTGCCACTGATGAATTGCGCGAGCTCTACAAGAGCGAGAGCTCGGTCGAAGTGAAGGAAGAGATTCTCGAGGCGCTGTTCATTGCCGGCGACGTTGAGACCCTGGCCGAGGTGGCGCGCTCGGAACAGAATCGAGAGCTGCGGCTCGAGGCCATCGAGGGTCTCGGTCTGGTGGGCTCAGAGAAATCCTCAGCCGTGCTCGCCTCGATCTACGAGAGCGACCCGAATAGGTCCGTCAAGGAGCAGGTCCTCGAAGCCTACTTCATCCAGAGCAATCACCAGGCGCTCATCGACATCGTGCGCAGCGAAGAGGACCGGGAGCTGCGCAAGGAGGCTCTCGAGTATCTGTCGCTGATGGGCTCGGACGAGGCGGTGGAATTCTTGCTCCAGGCAATCGAGGAGTAGTGACAGATTTGCTGGTTCGAGGATGAAAGGGAAGCCATGAACACGATGCAGCATGCCGGTCGGTTGCTCTGTACGTTGGGAATGCTCACAAGTCCAGTTTTCGCTCAGCCACCTGAGCTCCTCAACGCCCGACTGGAAACCGCAACGGTGATAGGCAATCTGTCATCGACTTTGGCGGTGCTCGGCCGCCAGGCCACGGAGCCTACCTGGGTGGCCTGGAGTGTACCGATGATCGACGGCGAGCGAGGCCTCTGTTGCGGGCACTGGAATGACCGCGGCCCGTCCAAGGAGGCCTGTCGTCTCGAGGGTCCAAATCGCCGGTGGAGCTTCACCACCGCCCGCTCACCCTTGGCTCGAGTGGGGCTCAAGGAGCTCACGGTCTTCATGCGGCTGGACAAAGGCAAGATCGGAGATCTTCGTGCATTCTCTTGGTTCTGCCCCATCGACGCCCAGGTGCGTCGGGAGGCGCTGTTCTGGCTGGCTCAGTCGGAAGACGATCGGGCTTTGGATCTCATCGCCGAGATCCTCCGCCGTTAGCTGCTCAGGAAAAGGCTGGCACCAGCGCTACGTCGTAG
>Ga0255055_10000160_pt1 | contig 49849 bp, 43 predicted proteins | sample JV7_2_27_MG_FD_188633 | JGI IMG/M metagenome (GOLD analysis project Ga0255055, IMG submission 188633) | Seawater microbial communities from Jervis Inlet, British Columbia, Canada - JV7_2_27 | ecosystem: Environmental > Aquatic > Marine > Inlet | place: Canada: British Columbia | collected... | reverse complement strand
CCCGGTGATCCGTATCCCTTTGAGGGGAAGACAAATCCTTTCCTTCATCTGATAGAAAAGTGGTCTGAGACATGGGAAAAACAGGAAGGGACAGAAAAACTGATGACAGCCATGTCTTTGGAAGAGGCATTTACAGCCGGCACGACCTCGATCCAGGCGGCGGATAAAGAAGGCTGGGTTGTCTCTGTGACTCCTTCCGGCGGCTGGATACCGGCCTGCATCGCAGGGCGCACCGGTATTGGGAGGAGCCAGAGGATGCAGAGTTTTGTCCTGGAGGAGGCCAAAAATCCTTTCAACTTGCCTGTGCCGGGAAAAAGACCGCGGGCGACTTTAACACCGGGCATGGCTCTCAAGGATGGGAAACCATATCTGTCTTTTGCTGTTCAGGGAGGCGACACCCAGGACCAGAATCTACTGCAGTTTTTTTTGAATATGGTCGAATGGGGAATGAATGTTCAGGAAGCATGCGAGGCGCCGAATATCGTCAGCTACCAGATGCACAGTTCATTCGGAGCGCATCTGTCCGAGCCGGGAAAGCTTCAGCTGAATGTAAAAGTACCTCTAAAAATAAGAGATCTTTTATCTGTGATGGGGTATGCCATCGACACCAGCACGCACACATCTGGTCCGATAACAGCCATCTATTTTGACAGAAAACATGGAACCTTTTGGGGAGGCGCCAGCAATTATGGGGATGATTACGGGATTGCCTGGTGATCAGGTTTCCTGAAGAGGTTATCTAAACGATCATCGCGGGCAGGGATTCATTTGTCATCCTCATCCCATTAGTGATGCCTCTTGCCGGATCGAATCCATTTTTCTAATCCAATTTTTTTGATAGCCTTCAAGTTTTGTCTGAGCGCGTGGGAATGGAGTCCCTTCATTAAAGATATCTGTTTTTCGCAGTTTTCAAAATCCCTGCATTCATAACATGCAAAATATCCTTTCTCTTGACAGCAGGCTCGGATGGAGCAGGAGATATCTAGGTTCTTCCTTTCTCTGCAGGGTTTGGGACACTTCAAGCTTGTCATGAACTTGAGCGTTTCATAGAATCTGTTGAAATCTTCAATCTGTTTATGAAAGACGCTTTCGGCCGTTTTCTCGAACTGGTATTTGTTCAAAACAGTCTTGAAATCTTCTGCTGCTTCAGCGATCACACCTGTATTTCCCAGGCAATCCCCACAGTATATGCCGCAGAATGAAAGTAAATCCTTTTTGTTTGTCATCTTTATTATCCGGAAGGAATTAGATTTTTATAAATCAGGTTTGAGGATAGTGGGGAGAAATTGAGAGTCAATTGTCATTTTCCTCTCAAAAAGGGATTAAAGATCCGTATAAAGTTTATTCTTATGTGAATTTTTCTTTTGCTGTTCGAGGTCTTCATGTAGAATGTTGAGTCATGCCTCTTGAAGCTGTGCTGTTCGACCTGGATAACACCCTTATCCTTTTTGACGAATCAAGGTATTTCGAGAGATATATGGAGCTCCTTTCCCTTGAATTCGGAGACTTTATGGCTCCCCGGGAATTCTATATCAAATTATTCGATGCCACCAAAGACCTTCTCGATAACAACGGCCAGATGCTTAATGTCGAGTATTTCAAGAAACTCTTCTTGAACAGCTTCGGGCCGGATGCCGACTCTGTCTGGGAACGATTTGCCAGATTTTATGAACGCGATTTTGAGGAACTTAAGGAATTTGTGTCTCTTCCAGAAGGCGGATATGATGTTGTGCACCATCTGAAGAAAAAAGGTCTCAAGCTAGTTATCGCCACCAATCCCATCCTTCCTCTTTCCCTTCAAAAGATAAGGATCGAATGGGCTCAGCTGGGTGGGATTGAGTTTGATCTCATCACCCATATCGGAAACATGTCTTACTGCAAACCGCAGCTTGGATATTATCAAGAGGTCTGCCGGATAATCAAAGAAAATCCGAACTCCTGCATCATGGTGGGAAATGATCCGGTGAACGACATGGTGGTCTCAAGACTGGGGATGGCCACCTATTTGACCACAGACAGCCAGAGTGTGGATGATTCTGCTCTTCGATTAAGCCGGAAAATCATCTCCGACATCCCAGGCGAGAAGATTCAGCCTGACCATAAAGGCCCTCTTAGTGACGTTCCCCAAGTTGTCGACAAGTTTCTATAATTCTGGGAACACCTTACTTAATTCCTCTTGGGAACATATCAATGATATTTTTTATTCGAATTAAGTAAGGTGGCCCAAAAATTACAACAAAAAAATAGGACCGTCCCCATTAAAAGGGGCGGCGGGATTTCTTGCGCATGATATAGCGCTGTTCTTTTAGAGGGGTTGAGTTGTTCCTGCGGTATCCATCTTTGTCGGTTGATTGGGTGCAGTCCAATTGGACGGCGACCATTCGGTCGAGAATATCCATCATGACTTGGTGCCGCCCTTTCAGGACTTCGTATCCCGATCTATCAGCCTCCTCGAGATAATAATAGATCGATTCTATGGTCGAGAGGCATGTCCTATATGGCTGTCTTTTTATAATAAAACGGGAGGGAGAGCGGGATTGGACAACGTACCTTGGGAGGTTGTGAAGGTTACGACTCATTTTCATCATTTTCTTTGCGGCTGTCCAGGTTCCATCAAGCACGAATAGAAAGGGCTTTTTCCCGCTTTTTTTTATGGACTCAAATGGAAATTCATGAAGGTCAAGAGCCTGTTCCCCCGGATAGAGGAGGAAGGAGTAAATCTCAGGATCTTCGATGATCCTGTTGGTTTCAGAGGCGGCCAAAAAATCAATACCAACCTGGATCCTGGATTGTTCAAGGCAAAGGTGAGCCAAACGGCCTGTGCCGGTCCTCTCTTTTTTAGCTTCACGGGGGTGCATAAGAATGACAAAAGAGGTCTTGGTCATGAAGGACTTCACTATGGAGCAAAAGCAGTTCTGTTGCGGGCGGTAGCATCTGTAACAGGTTCGGCGGAGGGATTGGAGACGGCGATGTTCCGATGTTTCCCTTTCTTTTTTTAAGGATAGATATGTTTTCAGTTTTGACATTTCGTCCGAAATTCCTCTCCCATCATAATAAAAAAAGGAAGTGCTCTCAAATGTTGAGCAGGAGATCCAGAATGGGAATCGAATCATCGCATCAGTTTTCCACTTGACGTGATTACATAGCAATTGATATATACAAATAGGAAACAGGAAATTCCTGAGAAAAATCCTATGATCAAGATCCTGATCGCTGACGACCATGCCATCGTCCGCAAAGGACTCAAGCAGATCATTGCCGAGACATCGGATATGGTTGTCATGGAGGAAGCCTGCAACGGCCAGGAAACGCTCGAGAAGATCAAACAATGCAATCTGGATATTGTCGTTTTAGATATCAAGATGCCTGGATTATCCGGGCTGGACATTCTTAAACTGGCTTTGAAGATGAAGCCACACCTCCGAATTCTTGTCCTGAGTATGCATCCTGAAGAGCAGTATGCTCTCAGAGCTCTTAAATCCGGAGCATCCGGTTATATGACCAAAGAATCCGCTCCTGAAGAACTTCTGTCTGCCTTAAAGAAGATCTCGACTGGGGGCAAGTACATCACTCCATCGCTTGCCGAAAAATTGGCATCTCATATCGGAGAAGATCCAAAAAAGCAGATCCATGAGGATCTGTCAGACCGAGAGTTTGAGGTCCTGTGCTTGATCGGTCAGGGGATAACCGCTTCAGAGATCGCGAAGCAGCTATTCCTGAGCGTCAAGACGGTGAGCACATATCGAACACGAATTCTTGAAAAAACAAACATGAGGAACAATGCAGAGCTGATGCATTATGTTATAAAAAACAAGCTGGCAGACTGATACCCTCTTTTTTCTTTCAATATTGTAGGACAAAACCCTACAAATAAATCAGACATTCTTGGATATTATTTTAATGTTTATTTCATGTAGGATAAGAAAGCTCTTTCCAAGGCAAGGAGAATATTTGAATGAAGGATTCTTCAATTAAAGTCCTTTTGGCTGATGATTCCTCCCTGGTCTGCGATCGAATCGAGTCAATCCTTTCTGATTACCATCAGGTTGAAATTGTCGGAAAAGCCAATTCAGGCTTGGAAGCCATCAAATCTGTTGTATGTACAAAACCGGATGTGGTTGTTCTTGATATTCGAATGCCTGAAGGAAATGGCATTCATGTCCTGGAGACGATCAAAAATGCTCATCCCCAGACTACAGTTATAATGCTGACCAATTATCCCTATCTCCAGTATAGAAAAATATGCCTGGATGCAGGAGCAGATTACTTTTTCGATAAATCGAATGAATTTCTGGAAGTGGTGGAAGTGATAAAGGATCTGATCGAAAAACATCACGGTAACGGAAATGAATCTGATTGATCTGTCCCTGAGGGATCCGGAAGGATTTTCTGAAAGAGGGCATTCCGAAAAAGAAAAAATCTGGTGAGGGTGTGAGAAAAAAAAGAATGGCGTTTTCCCTTTTTGTCACAGGAGATCAGCAGAAAAATGCTGCTGTTATCCGGAATATCACAAAGTTATGTTCAAAAGAAATCCCGGATAATTTTGATCTGTCTGTCATAGACATTCTAGAGAATCCAGAGATCGTCAAGACAGAGAAGATTCTTGTCACACCGACATTGATAAAAAAGTCACCCTTGCCGGTTGTCCGGGTAGTGGGAGATTTCTCCAGTCCACGAAAGATTTCAGGTCTTTTCCGTCAAATCAAGATGACTTCGAAAATCAAACTTAATTAATACTATGACAAAAAAGAAAATACTTATTGTCGAAGACGAAACGATCGTCGCGCATGATATCAAGGAGTCGTTAAAAAATCTGGATTATGAGGTCACTTCTCTCGTATCCAGCGGTGAGGAAGCGATTGCTCAAGCCAAGAAAGATAGGCCCGATCTTGTCTTGATGGACATTGTGCTCCAGGGAAAAATTGATGGTATTGAGGCAGCAAAAAAGATCAATTCACAATTAAACATCCCAATAATCTTTTTGACAGCTTATTCGGACGAAAAAACGCAGATCAGAGCACGGAATAGTGCTCCTTTTGGATATGTGCTCAAACCTTTTACTTCCAAAGATTTAGAAGTTTCGATCGATATCGCTCTCTACAGGCATTCTGTCGAATGTGGGCTTAGGCACTTTAACACGGTTCTCATGGGATTGCAGAACATCAATGAGCTTGTTGCTGAAGAGAAGCATTCGGAAGATTTCACTCAAAAAGTGTGTGATATCCTAACCCAACCAAATCTGTATAGGTGTGCATGGATCATTTTTGCGGATGAATCTCATGAAATGTTTTCCTGTGTGGGTTCTGGCTTTGGAAAAAAAATTCAAGTCATCCAGGAGAGAGTAGAAAGTGGAATCGGAGTGCCTTGTGCAGAGAAAGCATGCAAGAAACAAGATATGGTTGTCAGCTGCGATAAGCAGTCGGTTTGTCTCGGATGTCCTCTTATTGATATGAAAATCCATGGAAGCGTGCTGACAATGTGCCTTGAGATGGCAGGAACGAAGTATGGTGTCTTGTCTGTTCTCACCTCCGATGATTTTATAGAAGATGAACGGGAACATGCCCTTTTCAAGAAGATCGTAAAGGACGTGGCTCAAGGGCTGTACAGTCTGGATCTCCAGGAGAGACATAAAGATATGACAGATGCCTTTGAAGACTCAGAAAAGAGGTATGAAGTTCTTGTGGAGACGATTCGAGAAGGGATCGGATTTTTTGATTCAAATGGGAAGATCAAATTCATCAATTCTGCCTTTGCTGAAAACTTGGGATATCCACAGTACGAGCTTGAGGGACGGAACTTGAAAGACATGATGAGTAATGACGATTTTTTTATGTTTAAGTCTAAGATTCTAGACAAGAACGATAAGACCTTATCTAGCATCGATATCAAGTTAAAAACCAGGGAAGGCGATGTCAGGGAATTTCGTGTCTCCGCTTCTCCTCATGGCAGCAACGGCGATCAGCTTTCAGGGACCATTGCCATCATGAGCGATATCACGGAGAGTAAGAAAATCGAACAAAGACTCCAACGCAGTGAGGTCCGTTCGCGGCGGATAATCGAGAACAACGCTGATGGGATCGTGATCCTCGACAAAAAAGGATTGGTCCGTTTTGTCAATCCTTCCGCAGAACAGCTTTTTGACCAGAAGGCAGGAGACCTTGTTGGAACAGAATTCGGGTTTCCTATGATGAGCGGGAAAACATCGGAGATTGAAATTATCCGGCAAGGGAATGGTACAGCCACGGCAGAGATGCGGTTGGTTGATATGGATTGGGAAGGCAAAGAGGCTTATCTTGCCACTTTGAGAGATATAACCGGAAGAAAAATGGCGGCCGAAAAACTCGAACAAAGCCTTGAAAAATTGAATAAAGTTCTCTCGAAAACCATCAAAGCCATGTCCTTGATTTGTGAAGCAAGGGATCCATACACAGCAGGTCATCAGAAACGTGTGACCGATCTGAGCATTGCCATAGCCAGGGAAATGGGATGGTCTGAAGATAGCATTCAAGGACTCCGCATGGCAGGCGAGATCCATGACATTGGAAAAATTTATGTGCCCGCCGAGATATTGAGCAAACCTTCCCAACTGAACACACATGAGTTCATGCTGATAAAAAACCATCCTCAAATCGGATATGATGTGTTAAAAGAGATCGAGTTTCCATGGCCGGTCGCTCAGATCGTCTATCAACATCATGAGAGAATGGATGGATCAGGTTATCCTAACAATTTGAAAGGAGAAGATATTTTGCCAGATGCCAAGATTCTGGCTGTTGCGGATGTGGTCGAAGCCATGTCCTCGCACAGGCCATATCGTCCGGCACTTGGTATAAAAAAAGCATTAGAAGAGATCTTTGTGAACAGCGGTAGACTTTATGATCCAGAAGTGGTGGACATCTGTTTAAATCTCTTTAGAGAGAAGAAATTTAGGTTTAAGGAGGAGAAACAAAGATCCTCTTCTTCTCTGAGTGCTTAAATCTAAGATTCCTTTTTTCGTTTTTCAGGCTCTATCATTTTCGTGGGATCCAGCACGGACTCGATCTCTTTTTTACTGAGGTATTTCTTTTCTTCGACCACTTCAATGATCGGTTTCCCTGTTTCTACAGCCAGTTTCGCCGTATCAGCGGCTCTTTCATATCCGATCAACGGAGAAAGTAAAAATGGGGACGTGCCCCAAGGGGACACCCTTACACACCGATCTGATGGGCGAGCAGAGGAAACCATTCAGTTATTTGCTTCTCCCTTTGAGGGAGGTGGTAGAGAATTGGATGAAGGGTGTAAAATGGGGACGTGCCCCAAGGGGACACCCTTACACACCGATCTGATGGGCGAGCAGAGAAAACCATTCAGTTATTTGCTTCTCCCTTTGAGGGAGGCGGTAGAGAATTGGATGAAGGGTGTCCCCTTGGGGCACGTCCCCGAGTGATTTTGAATCAAAAAGGGAGAGTGTGATAGGATACGGCTATGTCTGAACACGATGTGCTGATCATCGGAGCAGGGATCGCTGGTCTCCGTGCAGCTGTTGAATTGAGCCAGAAAGCAGATGTCGCAGTGGTGAGCAAAGTGCTGCCGACGAGATCCCATTCCGGGGCAGCACAGGGAGGGATCACTGCCGCTTCGGGATATAGTCGTTCGTTCCATTATAAAGAGATCCAGAAAGGACGCGGGATCAACGGAAAGAATTATGCCCCCGGGCCTGTGTTGATCGAATCCCTGCCGAAATTCCCTGTAGCCAAGGATCTAGTGGTCGATATGGACGCTTTCTTCGATAAATACAGAAGTGTAAAACCCTATCTGATCCCTGACGAGGAAACTCCGGTTAAAGAACACTTGCAAAGCCCTGAGCAGAGGAATAAATTCGACGAAGCTATTCGATGTATCCTGTGCGCGTCATGCGGGAGGCCTGTCCTATCACAGATGAGAATGAGATATTTTTGGACCCGGCTGCTCTTCTCCGGGCATTCCGTTATCTGTTCGATTCCCGTGACAGGGGAACCGAATCCCGCAGAAATGTATTGGATTCAGAGGATGGGATCTGGGACTGCAAGACGCATGGCAAGTGCACCGAAGTCTGCCCCAAAGAGATCCCGGTCACGAAATCTCTGGCCCTGACCAAGCTAAAAATGAAGGGGAGAGTGTGAGAATGGTTGAAAATCATTTGAAAAAACCGATACGAGTATTGTTCATCTGCACCCAGAATTCCTGCCGGAGCCAGATGGCCGAAGGTTTTTTAAAGAAATTTGGGCAGGACAGGTTCAAGGTCTATAGCGCGGGTCTGAATCCGGGAAAGATCAATCCCCAGGCTATTGAAGTCATGAAAGAGAAGGGCATCGATATCAGCGCTCATACCTCGAACGATATCATGTCATATATAGGAAAAGTGTTTTTTCAGTACGTGATAATCGTCTGCGGGCATTCAGACAAGGCCTGTCCGAACGCGTTTCCAGGAGTGGAAAAGCGGATGTTCTGGTCTTTCGAGGACCCTGCTGTTTTCGAGGGATCAGAAGAAGAGATCAAAAACAAATTCTGCCAAGTGCGGGACCTCATAGAAGCCAAGATCAATGGCTGGGTCAAAGAGATCTCTTGAAGAATCCGGATCTATTCTCCTTTTCTTTAGATCTTTCCTGTAAGGAGAAGGATGATCATAGTGATGCCCAATCCCAGCATCACAAGACCCGCCGATAGATGAAACTTAACCCGGTGAGCCTGGCGCCATGTCTCTACACGTGCCGTTGTCGTCAACCCCAATCCCACACCCAGCGTGATAGCTAAGAACGGCAGGATAAAGATGAGGTTGTACAGGAGCAGATAGAAGACAGCGCTGGCTCTAGTTGCAGTCTGACTGAGAAGGCCGATGATCACGATATAAGGACCGGACGTACAGGGCAGAAGAAACAGGCTGATAAGGATCCCGATGAAAAAGGCGCCTGGGATGGAGGTGATTTGGGACGTGAGTTTTTTCACCACAGGTTGCCAGGAATTGGGGACATGGAGGCGGAACCTCCCTTTATTAATGACCGCATCCTTGATATTCCATAAACCGATGAGAACAGCCAGGAAAGCGACGATGGTATAGATGACTTGCTGAATTCCTGTGGTACGTATGGCAACAAAGAGTCCCAGCCCCATCAATAAGTAGGAGAGATAACAGGCCGCGGTGAAGGCGAAGCCGGCACCAAGGACCTTTTTCCGCTGTCTTCGGGATGCTAGGAGGACTGTCCCCAGCAGCAGGACGAGAACCGCGCATGCACAGGGATTGACAGCGTCCACAGCGGCCGCACCGATCACAGCGGGCAGGGTCAGGGGGGATTTCTCAGACTCTCGGAGCTGCATTTCATCCAGCCGTTCGAGGGGGGAGGCATGGCTTTCCCGGATAGAAACACGGATCGCTTCTTCGATCTTTCTTTGGACCGCACGATTGCTTCCATGGACAGCCGAATCTCCGACAAAAACAGCAGGGGTTCCTTTTTTTATGATCTCCTCGGCCTTGAATTTCTCTGCCAGATCCATGAAAAGGGAGGCATTATCAGGTTTGTGGATCTCATACAGAATCAGATTGACTTCATAATACGGTTTTATCCGGTTTTTAAAAAAGTCAAAGATCCGGGCGCACTCCGGACAGCCTGTTTCATAGAAGAAGAGAACATCGGTAGACGCGAAAGAAATGGAACTCAGAATGATTAAAATTGAGAAAATGTAGACCGTTTTCCGCATTTTTCAGGTCACTTATCTCCGGAAATGAGGAGTTTTTTCCCGAAACGCCTTTTCCATTCCTTGAGACCGCCGACAATACTCAGAAACTGGGGATACCCTTTTTTCTGGAGCAGCGCCGCCGCTTTATCGCTTTCAATTCCGTCTTCAGAACAGAGATAGATGATGATATCTTCAGAAAGGTTTTGCTCTGCTTTTTTGATCCAAGCGGCAAGCTCTGTCCGGGGGACATGGATGGCTCCGAGAATGTGTTCTTCTCGGAACTCAGCTTCTGATCTGATATCGATAAGGATGTAGAAGTTATAGATGATTTCGCCGAGCGGGGATTGAAAGGTTTCGAGAGGCAGGACTTTTCCTTTGACGGTCATTCTTAAAGGACTTTTTTTCCGGTTGTTGTAATGGACCTCGATGACTTTATCGATATCCGCTCCTCCGTACCCGAGACTCGCGAAAACATATTCCAGCCTGACCGATTCTCCTGGATCGAGCACATTCTCTTTGAGGGGCAGAGACTGGACGCAGGCGGCGAATGTCCGGATCTCACGGATAACCAGTTTTTTACTGCCAGAGTTTTCCACGGTGAAGTGAACGGGTACGTTCGTTCCTTCTTGGATCGTTCCAAAATCAAAGACCGGTTTCTCGGTTTGAAGTTCTGCCTCAGCATTTCCGGGCAGTTGGAAACAGAACAGGAAGGTAAACAGCAGGATCCATTCCCATTTTTTCCCACGGTTGTGATGCCCAGTCATGGCAGTTAAATCAGGAGGCAGACTCGGTCCGGCTATAGGGGGTACACATGTTATTCATTGAAAAAAATGTTCCAGGGAATGAGATCTGCGTCTTTTCCTGTTTTCTCTCCCGAAAATTTGACTTCCAGAATCCTGTTTTCGCTGGTCTTATGAAACATCACTTCCGCTTCGGTATTGATCTCGGTGAAAGTCATTCCTTCTGGCAAATGAATGAAAAGGGAATAGGGAGCACCCGGAATGATCTTTGATATGCCTTTTAGGGAGCGGGATGTTGCATCCCATTTTACCTCTTTCAAGCTGATGGTGCCTGTGATGTGACGGGATGTTGTAATGACCTGGGGGGATTCTAGGATGGGCTTGATGACGAAGACCCGCGTGCCGTGAGCAGGGATTTCCACGTTTATAGCTTCCTTGGTGATGCTGTGCAGCTTCTGCTCCCAGAAGTTAAAAACGATGTGTTCCAGATCCGCCTGCAGACCCAGGTCTTCTTTCAGGGAGATCGTTTTGGTAGCAGGCTGATCCTCCCAGTTGAAGACTGCCGCCACATCGTATATTCCCGCGGCTGCATTGACCTTCAGGTCGATCGCCCTTGGAAATTCGAGGACCTTCGGACAGCACCAGACGACATCCTCCCTCTTGTTCGATTCGATCTTATAGGGGTAAAGGTCAATAGGGACGATACGGGTTGCAGGCATGGTCTTCCGGTATAGGTCCATTTTATTATTAGTCAGCTTGGCCATGAAGTCGCTTGCCATATACAGTTGCCCTGTGAGACCCATGGCAGAGACTATGGTCTGGCCTTCCTCATAGGTCAGGGGATTCCGGACCATGGCCGCATCCGGGTCGCAGTGCCAGGTAATGTTGTTGAGATAGTTTGCACCAAAGAGCGAGTGAAAATAGGTCTGCATGGACATGCCGCGTTCTTTTTCAGGATACCAGACCGCTTTGTCATCTCCGCCGGTCCGTGATCCATCGAAGATCTCGAACCCGAGACCGACTTCATGCATGGCGCAGCCGCCTATGTAAACATCTGGGCCGAGAGTACCACGAAGAGCTTGCTGGGCTTCCAAGTACAATTCCCGGCTGGTTCTTGAGGGATCGAAGGCATTTTCTCTATTGCGGTCGTAGAAATCCATCCAGGTCCCCCATCCGGCATCTTTGATATAGGTCATACCCCATTCGTTAACAAGAGTGCGGAACATCGGGATGAGATGCTTCTGGATGACCTCCGGATTCGAATAATCCAGGCGGACCACGGTGTCGTCTGCTGTGCAGCAGGCGCTGGAAAGTTCTCCCTTCATGTCTCTAAGATAGAAATTCTCCGGGTATTTCTCGGCGCATTCGGCTTTAGCATAGTTCGAACCATAGATATTGACCCAGAGAGCGGGTTTTAAACCTTTGCTCTGAATGTAGTTAAAGAGCCATTTGCCTCCTTTTGGAAAAGCCTCTTTATTCCATTCAAGATAATTGGCCTCTTCTCCTCTTGTGTAACAGGCATCGAGCTGGATATATTCCAGGCCGTAAGGCATCAGGTGCCTGGCCAGTGTGTCTGTTTCTGTGACCATGTCGGCCTCAGTTGTCCCCATGTAATAACAGTACCAGCTGCTCCAGGCGACTGGGGCTGTTGAAAAGCGGGCGGATTGGGGTTTGTAATATTTCAGACCAAGGACATTGATGTAATAATCCGGGACAAGCTCGATGAGAGCTTTGTCAGAGATGAAGAAAGAGATATCCATAAGGACCGGTTCATCGGGATCGCGCTCCATCCGGCATCCTTTCGGAAAATTCACCAGGATATCTGTAGCACGGTCGAACAGGCAGTGGATGTCCGAAGCTGAGACAAATCCGAGTGAGGTGTACATGATCCCGTTATCCTGATTTTCCGTACGTGCCGGGATCCGGGATTCTGAGGCCGGTGCTTTTGCCAGGAGAACCGCATTCGGATTCGTGCATTGGATCTCGAGGGCGTTTTCTTTTGCGGAGAATATCCATTCAGTTTGTAAAGGAAGGGATGTGGATATGATCAAGGAATTCTGATGGGAAGCAGCTTTCCACTGAGTAAAAACCGATACCTGGCCTTCGTTCTCCATGATCCCGAGTTGGATGTCCAGGAGAAGTGGGCCGAGTTGATGATGAGTGATTGCGAGGCGTCCCTTTTTTGCTTGTGTATCAATCTGCCATTCCTTGTTCTCAAGAGACGGGGAGGAACAAGAACTGATAATGAAGACACCTATGACAAGCACGATCATGGAAATCATATGTTGTTTTTTCTTATGAAATAAGTTCATGCTGTCTCCTTTTGGATTAGATCCGTCCCGATGGGACCTCCCAAGTCCTTTTATCATAGGGGATTTTTCAAGTCAAAATCGAAGGGGACGTCCTCCAAAGGGACACCCTATCTTAACGGGGACGAAGTTTTGACCTTAAAGGCCCTCGATATGTGCAACTTCTTCTTTTCTTTCAAAGTTTATTATATGAGAAAGATTGGAAGGGTGTCCCTTTGGAGGACGTCCCCCTTTGTGTGTTAGAATCTGTTTCAGGGGTGCACGCTGGCAGGAATGAAAACGTCTACTTTGATCATACGGATAACAGGACTTCTGCTCTCCCTTTTGGTCCATGCTGTCCTCCTGTATTTTATTTTCAATATCCAGTTCAAGATCGAGATATTCCCCCTGGGCAGGACCGAGAATGTCTTTATTGCCGAAGAAGGGATCATGGCTCCTCCTGAAGATGTCCAGTCTTATCTGGATAAGCTGGAGAGTGCGGAGACTCAAGGAAGGAGAGCAGCCGAAGACGGATCAGGGGAGCCATCCACTGAGTTTGTGCTTTTGAAACAAGATATCTCTTTGCAAAGCAGCCGCTCCCTGTCTCAAGATATCAGCAAGGCATCTACAGATCTTTCTGCCGGTTTTTATTTGGAGCTTCCGATTCAAGATGATCTGCTACTGCCGGAAAACTATGCGTTCTCTCTATCGGATCCTGTCCAGGAAGACACTGCATCTGACCCGTCATTCCAACGGCAAATGCTGCTGAAAGAGCTGGCAGATCTTCGCAGTTATTATCCTGATATTGTCAAAGTTTTACCGGGAGCAGAGGAGAAAAATGCTGCTTTAAAGGATAGCGGGAGGCTGTCTCCGGTTCTTGCCGTTGATCTCAGACCCTGGGCGGATCAAGTAGTAGTGAAGATACAGGAGGTATGGTTTGTACCCGTTGCAGAAGATCAGGGTACTCAAGGACAGGTGAGGATCTCAGCGATTATCACTAAAGAGGGCCATATCACATCCTCCGAGATCACAGAGTCTTCAGGTGTGGAGGGAATCGACAGATCGGTCGTGGAGGCTCTCGAGGCAGGATCTCCTTTTCCAGTACTTCCAGACACTTTTCCCGCCGGAGAGATAACCGTCATTTTCGAGTTTTATTATGGGTATTAAAAAACTGGTCATCCTGGTCCTGTCGCTTCTTGTCTCAGCTGGCCTGTATGCTGAGGACTGGCAGCATAACCTGCAGGGAATGCTGGAAAACAAAGAATTCGCTTCTGCCAGGGAATTTGTCTTTGAACAGTTCAAAGAGTTGGATGAGCTCTATCATCCTCTTCTATGCCAGGTTTCATCATATTGTTCTCACAGATTGGATGACCGTATGGACGAGCTCGAGTGGATGGCGACATGTTTTGAGGCCTATCCGTGGGGAGATGCCATAACCGTTCCTGTCAGGGATTTTCTCGATCCTGAACTGACCCCTTTTGTTCTGGCTTGGAAGGAAAAATATCCTCTTGTGCGGGGAATCTCCTTCACGCAACGCAAGAATCCTTATGAAGATATCCTTCCCTCGAAATTGGTCATGGAGATCACACTGGACAGCCACGCGTTCTTTAAGTTGCTGAAAGAAAATATTGTGGTCGAAGCCGGGAAGTTCCAGAAAGGAGATAACCAGATCAGTCTGAAAACAGATTCTCTCTTCAGAGGAACTGGCAGTCATGATTTTACTCTTGAACTCAAGTCGGACAACATCATTGTCAGAAAAAAAGTCTTGATCGATATCGTGATGGATCTCCTGCAACCCGAAGACGATCCGGTTGAAGAGACTGTTGAGAGGGGATACAGATTATCTCTCTATTACCGGGATCAGCTTTTGGCCTCGCGTGAGAAAACGGATTATTCTTTCCTGTCTGATAAGATAGAATTGCCTCCTTCAACTTATGAACCAAGCCGGTTCGATGCATTAGGCCGGAGTGATCCCCAGGCAAATTCATTTTCGATCCTCAGTGCTATCGGACTGGCGGCACATCTGATAAAAGGCCTTGTACAAAAAAAGGATGGGGGAATATTGAAAAATCCTCTGCAAAGAGTTAGGTCTATGACCATTCCCTTTCGTACAAAAAATCTTCTAGGAGAAGAATGGAGCAGCCAAGCTGTTGTCATTTTAAAGACAGATCATATCAGCCCTAGATTGGTACCGGTTTTCGTGAAGGAAAATTAATAAATAAATTTATGAGCTCATACTCGGTGAGTTGAGTATAATAATATAAAAAGTTAGGCCATGAGGAATACCAGATTGCGAGCGGTTGTTGTTCTCAGTTGTCTTATTTGTCTTGTCTTCGGATCATCCTGCCAGCAAACGGGTCGTTGGTCTGAAGAATGGGAAGAAAAATTTGAAATGTTTCAGCCTTCTGATCTCATCATGGATACAATAGGTATTGAACCAGGTATGGTGATCGGAGAGATAGGAGCCGGGAACGGGCGTTTCGCCGTTAAAGTGGCAGAAAGAGTGGGGCAGACCGGCAAAGTCTATGCCAATGATATCGATCCCAAAGCGTTGAATTTCATGCGGAGGCGCTGTATGAGGGAACACATCACGAATATATTCATTGTGCAAGGAGAAATAGCGGATCCATGTTTTCCTGATGGAGAGCTCGATTTGGTCTATTTCGTCAATACCTATCACGAGATACAGCATCCGGTCACCTTGATGCGAAATACGATCCATGCTTTAAAACCGGGAGGCTGCCTGGCCATTATCGAGATCGATCCTGCGAAAATGGAAGGATCTCAGTCCCACTCCACTCCGGAAGAAATCGTTATTTCCCAGGCGGAAGAGGCGGGTTATGATCTGATCAGGATAGAGACCTTCCTGCCTAAAGACAACATCTATTTTTTTCAGGTCAGCAATAGGGAAGGGCTTTATTAATCCATATGGCGTCATCTGCTAAGAGCTCGTCTAATAACGGCCGGATAGAAAGAAAAATCGGCCCTTTCACAGCGACTTTTATCGTCGTCGCCAATATGATCGGGACCGGAATTTTCACCACCACCGGATTAATGGCCGCCCAGCTTCCTGGCCCGAACTGGGTTCTGCTGTGCTGGTTCGTAGGGGGATTGATCGCCATGTCCGGAGCTGTCTGTTATGCAGAGCTTGCCACTCGCATGCCTGAAGAAGGAGGAGAATATCTTTACCTCAAGAAGCTCTTCCATCCTTTGATTGGTTTCTTAACGGGATGGATCAGTTTTATTGTCGGATTCTCAGTCCCGATCGCTGCTTCCGCCATGGCGTTCACCGAGTACACCTTCGAAGGTATTGGGAGTTTTCTGACTGTGGGAAGCGGTATGCTCGTCGTTGTGAAAAAAGGGATCGCCGTGGTCATGATCCTTCTTTTCACCTTCCTGCATTATATCGGGCTCCGTGTCGGTTCCCGAGTTCAGAACATCTTGACCGTTATCAAGATCGCCATTTTATTCGGGCTTGTCGCTGTCGGGATGACTTTCGGAAAAGGTGATCTCTCTTCTCTATCGTTCAATATATCGAGACCGTCTGAAGGAATGGCTCTGGGGATGGCTATGATGCTGGTCATGTTTTCCTACAGCGGCTGGAATGCGAGCTCTTACATCGCCGGCGAAATACGAAAGCCGAGAAAAACACTTCCCTTTTCATTGATCTTTGGAACATTGATCGTGATCGTTCTCTATTTAGCCTTGAATCTGTTTATATTCAAATCGTTATCTTATGAGGAAACCCAAGGAACCATCGCCATCGTGAAGCTGGCTGCCACCAAGTCATTTAGCGGTTGGATGGGGAGTGTAGTGGGAATGATCGTCGGGGTCGGTCTGCTTTCGTCATTGAGCGCTTTTCTTATGATCGGACCGAGAGTCTATTTTGCCATGTCCAAAGATCGTTTGTTTTTTCCCTTTGCCAGGAAGGTGCACCCGAAATATAGAGTTCCCGGCAGATCCATCCTTTTTCAAGGCGGGATAGCTGTCTTCATGGTGCTGATAGGATCGTTTGAGAAGTTATTGGTGTATATCGGATTTGCCCTTAATATTTTTCCCTGGTTGGCGATCGCCGGTATTTTCCTGGCGAGGAGGAAGCATATCGGAGACGGAACAGCTTTCAAGGTCTGGGGATATCCGTTTGTCCCTCTTTTTTACCTTGCCAGCAGTATGGTCTTGATGGGTATCAATTACGTGAACCGTCCGTTTGAATCCACAGCAGCTGTGATGACGGTTTTAGTCGGCATTCCGTGTTATTTTCTCTGGATCAAGAAATATAAGCAGTAAAGGGGACGTCCTCAAAGGGGACACCCCTCCTCGCCCTATTCGAAGAAATATTGGAGATTTATTCTTTTCTATATTTAATTTCAAGAGAAGGAGAGAGGAGGAAACCTTAAAAGGGATTGATGGATGAAGGGGTGTCCCCTTTGAGGACGTCCCCTATTTGCTCGGGGAGTACCAAAGTTTTTTTCCGGCGAGGAATTCATCTACTCCCTTTTTCTTTATCTTCCGGAGGTTCTTTATGTGAGCATCTCCGTGAGAAGGTTTGAGAAAATCAAGTTTCTCGCATGTCTCGAGATCATCGCATTCCCAGCATCCCTCATATTCTTTCTTCTGACAACATTTTCTCATTTTACAAAAAGGAGGACCGCCGCCGTCTTTGCACACGCGCCCACAACGGAGTTTTACCAGTGCTCCAAGGACATCATAGCACTTTTGATAATCCTTGAATTTCTCGAAGTATTCGATTGTGGAGAGAAATTCGGCGGTCATATCAAACCTGGCACGTCTCAATTCTTTCCTGAGGTCTCTTGCCAGATCAGCGATAGTCCCAGCGTGTCCGAAACAATCACCGCAGTAAAGCCCGCAATAAGCGATCATATGGATTTTGTTTTTGCTTGCGTTCATTTTCCTAAATTTATGTATTTGATTTATAAATGGATTCTCAAGTTGGCATAGGGCTCTTGTCGGTCTGGATTTCTGTGGATTGTATCATCTCCGACAGAGTCAAAAAAGTAAATCCCTTTTCCTTGAGCCGGGGGATGATCTCCTTTACGGAGTCAACGGTTTGTGATCTGTCCGCTCGAAGAGAATTTCCACCATCATGCAGGATGATGATCGAACCGGGCTCTGTGCGGTCTATGACCCTTTTAATGATTTTTTCTTTATCCAGAGACTGAGGATCCCGGGGATAGACATTCCCGATCACAGAGGTATAGCCAAATTCCGCGGCGGTATCAAGCAGGCGTCGTGAGAAAAGTCCGACCGGCGGCCTGAAATATTTAGGATGTGCTTTGTCAAGGTTCCTGAGAAGACTATCGGTTCTTCCGATCTCTCTCCTCATTCTCTTCATGCTCAAAAGAGAGAGAATGGAATGGGAGAAGGAATGGTTTCCGATCTCATGCCCCGCCCGGACGATCTGAAGTGCCAGATCGGTATGGGATTCCACTTTAGATCCCACAAGAAAAAAAGTCGCAGCAACATCGTGTTGGGCCAGCGTTTCAAGAATGAGGTGAGTCGAAGAGGGATGCGGCCCGTCATCGAAAGTGAGTGCTGCGACGGGTTCAGAAGTTTCCACACGCCAGAGGATGCGACTGGAGATTTTATGACCTAATCGCTCGAGAGAGACCAAATGACTGATGTCTCCCAATATTGACTGAGGAGTCAGTTTGGAAAGGTAAGTTTTGATTTTTCTTTGCATAGGTTTGGATGTCTTTCATGGCTTGGATGCTTTTGCCTTTTTTCCTATTAGGCTCAAGTATTCATCCTTGACGGCATTCATTTCTGATATAAGCATGTTTCTTGTACGACGCATTTTACCCACAAGATTTCGGTTTGTAAAAATAAAAAAAGAAAAACTCATTTGTTCCCGAAGATCACGGGTCATTTTAAGATATGCCAGTGTAAAAAAACCTGTGACCGGTAGACTGATTAAATAGAGAATTCCCCATAGGTGCCCAAAAAAATACCAGATAAAAAACACCTGGATACAATAAAAAACAATAAAGGCTGAACCCCCTCCGAAAAACAGTGCTGTCAATATCTTTGTTCTGTCATGCATATACTTTTTAGCGATCCGTTCGGTGATCCTATAAGGGAGATAATTATTGACAGCTCCATAGAAGGCTGCAGGAAATCCTGCTATCGCCTTGATAATCTTTTTAATGTTCGGCCGGAGGATATGATGAAATGCAGGCCGATCGCGGATCATTTTATCCTTGAGATGAAGTCGCTTGAGCTTACGTTTATAATGCTCGATGTTTTCTTTCATGCGGCGCACTCTTAGCGGAGCATGCTGGTAGTAATAGTCGACGCACTCCGCAATGCGCTGGGCGGTCACGAATTCTTCAGTGGATTTCGATGAGGACTTTTTTGAGGCTGGAGTGGAGGCAAGGAGGTCATCCATATAAATGCGTTCGATGTCACGGACGAGCTCTTCGAGTTCTGTATTTTGGATGTGAATTGTTAGGTGCTCGAGCTCTTCCTGGATTTTTTCAGTTAATGATGTGACGGCTTTAACATTATCCTGTTCGTTGAGCATAAAAAAATGAGTCAGCTCTATCGGCCGGCCTATATTCAACAGAACTCTGCTTCGGAAATGACTGCGGGAGAAAAAATGGAGGCCGACAGGAATTATCCGAACTCCCAGCCGGTAGTTGTTTTTCTTTTCTGCTTCGAGCAAGATCCGGGCTGCCCCGGTTTTAAGTTTTTTAACCTGCAGTTGCATATCGCTGATGCCTTCAGGGAATATCCCGATTGTCTCTCCTTCTTCAAGGACTTTATAACACTCCTGGAATGCCTCTATGTTTCCTTCGGCACGAAAACCTTTGCTGGTACGCCGATAGACGGGAATGACGCCGCAGCTCCGTAATATCCATGCTTTGAACCTGTTGGCAAACAATCCTGAATGTGCGATGAAATGGACTCTCCGTTTGATGGCTGTGCTCATGATGAGTGCATCCATTGTAGAGCTGGGATGGTTGGCGACAAAAATGACCGGCCTCTCGGTTGGGATGTTTTCGGCATGACGGGTGTCGATCTTCTGAAAAAAAATGGTCAATGAAAGCTTGAACACCTTTTGCAGGAATGAATAAACAAGCGGGTTGGTTCTATCGAACATTGGAGTTACTCTGGTTTTGACGTTTCTCGTGGAACCCAGACAGACATCTCTCCTGTGCCTCGATGTGACCAGGCATAATATGGAATCGCGGTGTGAAGACTTGTTTGATCCCTGTCGGCCATTAGAACCGTTATTCCGCCTAAGAGATCTGGATTCATTTCTGTACTGAAAACAGCCTCATCCGCAAGGTTTTTTCCCAGAACTTTCCCTTCATTATCTATTCCCTCGAAACAGTACACGAGAGGTCCCCGTTGAAGAACCGTTTTTCCTGTGTTTTCCGCCACATTCTTATTAGAAATAAGGCGTTGAACCGGCATGGCCAGCTGGAGTTCCACAGAATCTCCTTTTTCCCAAAGACGATGGATGCGGGCATAGCCTTTCTCCAGGGTGATAGGGAGATGATCGTCATTGAGCTTCATCCTCACCGGGTTGTTATTCACTTCCAGGATCTGGTAGAGATCGCTGGGGACAGGTTCGTTCCTGGCCCATCCCGGGATACGGATAAAGACAGTGAATTCTGATGGGATTTCGGGATCGATACGGATACGGATTGTCCCTTCCCATGGGTATTCGGTTTGCTGCGACAGCCTCACATTCGTTTTGCCTATCTTAAAGGCTGCTTCGCTTTCTACAAAAAGGTTCACATAGAACATATCTTTCGTTTGCGCATACACATAGCCGGGGAAAGATGGCAGGAACCGGGCAACATTCACCGGGCAACAGGCACAGTCAAACCAGGGTTTTCGAGTTGTTTCGCCTTGATTGAATGGATATTGGTTATCGGATTCAAGAGGATTCGGGTAAAAGAACAGATCTCCGCTCATGGCGATACCTGAAAGGAATCCGTTGTAGAGCGTTCGTTCAAGGACATCGATATATTTTGCGTGTCCATGAAGGAGGAAAAGGCGGTGATTCCAGAAGATGTTACCGATGGCCGCGCATGTTTCATTATATGCGGTTGCGTTTGGTAGCTCGTAGTCTTCGCCAAAGGCTTCTCCTTCATGACGGGATCCGATTCCGCCTGTGATATAGAGCTTCTTCGATAATACGTTTTCCCATAGCCTGTTAATGGCATTGATATAGCTTTCATCCCCTGTAAGGGCGGCGATGTCCGCCATCCCTGAATACATGTAGGTCGCCCGGACTGCATGTCCGACGGCTTCCTCCTGATCAATAACGGGCTTGTGGGCTTGAAGATACCAATCCTGGTTGTAGACCGAAAAATCAGAGGTCTCCGAAAACTTCTTTTCATGGGGCTGCCGGCCGCGTTCATCCAGAAAAAACTTTGCCAAGTCGAGATATCGCTTTTCTCCGGTGATCCGGTAAAGCTTGGCCAGTCCGATCTCAATCTCCTGGTGCCCGGGGAAACCGCGCCTTTTATCCGGTCCGAAGACACTGTCTATGAAATCCGCATTCTTGATGGCAATATCAAGAAAATTGCGTTTCCCGGTAGCCATGAAATAAGCTACGGCTGCTTCATACATATGGCCGACATTGTAGAGTTCATGGCTCGATCCTAAGTTCGACCAGCGTTCTTCACCGGTCCCAGGAGGAAGGTTTTCAGGATCGATGGTTCTGGCTGTGTAAAGATAGCCGTCCTCTTCTTGAGCCGCTCCAATTTTTGAGATCAGGTCGTCCATGTATTTTTCGAGTTCTTTATCTTTGGAAAGATTCAAGGAATAGGCAGCACCCTCCATGATCTTAAAAACATCGGAATCATTATACCTTCTCCCCAGGAAATCACCTGGGATCAATTTCCCTGCTTTGGAAAAATTTTCGATGCGCCCTGTTTCTTCGCTTTTCAGGAACGCAAAGGGAATCGTGACTTTTCTGTTGGTTTCCATACGGGGCTGCCAAAAATCGTCTGTGATTTCGACGTTGGTGAAAGCAACCGGCAGGATGGGGTAGTCTTTTTGCGGAGCCTTGGCGCATGCGGAGAATAGCAGACAGATCGCCATCAGGATAAGTGCTGTTTTTAGCTTCATGGGACCTCCCGTGGCTCTATTCTTACCACAGCCTCAACTGGCGGTCAATCCAGGACAGATGAAACTGAAAATGAGGAATGACTTTGGGCCTTTCTGATAGCCCAGCAGCATGGAGTTCTCTGGATGAATCTAAGATTTCCCTGCGTGGACAGGGATGAGATAAAATTGCAACCGTCAATAAAGAGGGAGGGAAGGTTTTTTCTTCTTATAGGATTGATAGGCCTCTTTCCAAGAGGATGATATTTTTTGTTTTCTGTCTGTACTAAAACAACTGAAATGCCCGCAGTGCCGGCAGAAGATCTCCATAAGATCGGTAAAATTCTCCTCGGGGGATGGAAGGTTTTTTCTCGCTTTTCCAAATCCAAATACACGGTCGATCCCTCCGGCTATGGTGCATTGATAGTATCCAAAACGGGTTAATCCTATTCCGCAGTAATATGGGATCCCACAGGCATTTATGAAATCAGATTTTCGAAATGCTTTTAAATCTAAAGGTGCCAGGGTAAATGCTAGGTGTTCTGAGTAGATGTTTTTTCCGGACCGGTCTGTTTTATTTGTAGAGACGATCTCGACCAGTTCTGGAAGGCGCTCGAGCATGCTATTCACCGCGTTCCCGAAGCCGTTGGTAAAGAGCCTAACCCGTGTTTCCGGTGAAAATGATCTCTTGTATGAAAGAAGCGAGTCTATGATTTTTAGAATATCGGGATGAAGAGTCGGTTCTCCACCGAGGACATGGATCCATTCCCACTTTCTCTGTGTTGAGATGCTTTCCTGGATGAATTTGTCTATTTGCGCAAGGGACATTCCTTCCTGGCTTGCGGCGAGCCGGCAGGACCTGTTGCAGTTTAAGCATTTGAGGTTGCAGTCATAGGTGATATCGATCTCGATCCGGTTTGGATGAGGGATAAAACGAGGGCCGAAGAGCCGTGTGACAGGTTTGCTGACCCGCCAGATATAGAGTCGTTGTCTCAGGATTTTCCTCGCCCGCTTCGGTAAGACCATCTGCAAAGCTCGTCGCCATAGATTCTCTAAGCGGTTAAGCATGGTTTTTTGTCACGGTTGGTTTTCAGCCTGACTGATCTTCAATATATGTCGATACCCATTAATAACATTAATGATTTATGCTTTTTATGCCTGAATCCGGCAAGATCCATTTTTGAACATGTTTTATTATATTCATTTTATTTTATGTAGATTTCATGTACCCTGCGAGCGCTGCTCTGATCTAACCCGCCAATATCAATGCAACTGTTCACAACCTGTGCGACTTACATAAGTGCGGTTTTATTACTGCTATTGCAACCGACAAAACCTAACCTAGTGACCCGTGAATTATCCAGGTTAGTTTTTTAATAATCAGCGTCAAACATAGCATACATTAATTAATGATGGCAAACCTAAGTGGATATTTTGTCTGACAAAAGGATATCCCTTGACTCGATGCCATATGTTTGATAGATATGTTTCAAATCGATTCAACCGGACAATGCGGTGTAATAAATATCTCGCCAAAAAAGATTCCTGCATACCGTATTCAATGAGAAGCTTTTTCTGATGAAGAAAAACTGGGTATTGATCCTTTCTATTCTCTTATTCTTGGGTGTGGTGGCTTTACTGCTCAATCTTTCGGTCGCAAAAAACGACAATCATTTTATCTATGCTCTCGATGATGGATATATCCATATGACGATTGCCAGGAATCTTGCTACGAACGGAAGCTGGGGGATCAGTCCAGGCGATTTCTGTTCTGCCTCTTCCTCTCTCCTTTGGACTCTGCTTCTTGCGGCCTTTTATGCACTCGGAATCAGCAGCGTGGCGATTCCTTTCCTTTTGAACGCCCTGTTCGCTATTCTCCTCATTTGGGTGCTCTATTCTCAAATTATGCCTTTAAGAGAAAATATTTCTCCTGCATGGCAGTTGGCAGGGCTTTTAAGCATGATCTTTATTTGTCCATTGGCCCCTCTTGTCTTTGTCGGAATGGAACACATTTTTCATATTCTTGTTTCTGTCTTGTTCGTGATGGTGGCTTCAAAGGTTATCTCTGAAACAGGCAAGAGAAGTCCAGAGTGGCCGGCGATGCTCATGTTGGGAGCGATGCTTCCGGCCATCCGCTATGAAGGCCTTTTTTTGGTGTTTTTAGTGTCGGGAATGCTTCTTCTCAGGCGGCGTGTTGTGAAGTCGCTGGCACTCGGCTTCTTTTCTTTTCTCCCGATTGCGGTATTCGGTTTTATTGCCAGCAAACTGGGTGGCTCCTTTCTCCCAAATTCGCTTCTTTTGAAAGGAAATATTCCTGAATTGAAATCCCTATCCTCTCTGTTTCTGGCCTTTGGCGGCCGGGCGATACTGACGTTGATCCGGGAACCTCATGTCATGATCCTGGTTGCTTTAGCCAGTATCCTCTTCATCCTGCGCAATAAACAGAAGAGATTATGGGAGGAAAATCAAATTTTTCTTGTTCTTTCTGTTTTTACCGTTTTGTTTCACTTACAGTTTGCAAAAACAGGCTGGTTTTTCAGGTATGAAGCGTATCTCGTTGTTCTTCTGATACTCGGTATCCTAAAAAGTCTCTCAGTTTTTCTAAGAGAAAACAGTCTATCCCTGCTGAAGGATGGAAACCTTCCCAAATACGGAGCTATAGCCTTGTTGGTGCTGGTTGTTCTGGCTCCTTTAATGTACCGGGCAGGTTTGTCCCATATACAGACGGTGCCTGCAACAAACAACATCTATGCCAAGCAGTACCAGATGGTCCGGTTTGTCCAAGATTTTTATCCCGGGGATGAGATCGTTATCAATGACCTGGGGGCACTGTCTTATTATACGGACGCAAAGCTGTTTGATCTCTGGGGTTTGGGAAGTCATGATATTGTACGTGTGAAGCGAAGCCAGAAATTATCAGCCGTTGAGGTGTCGCGGCTGTTGGAATCAGGGGATTACATGATAGCCATGATCTATGACTCTTGGTTTCCAAGAGATGTCCATGAACTTTGGACGAAAGTTGGGGAATGGACAGTCCAGGATGTCGTTTGTGAGATCTGCCATACAATCTCATTTTATGCTCTGTCCAAATCCCATGCTCCTGTCCTTGCCGAGCGTTTGAAGTTGTTTTCAACACGTTTGCCTCAAGGCGTACAAAGTGATATTCTCATCGAATTGGTTGACCCTGAAGAAAAAGAAAGAAAATTTTTACCATGACGAATGGAAAGAAAATAAAGAGAACACAGCAAGAAGAGTTGCCTCCTTTAAAATCTAAGGACCATCTTCCTGCACTGCTCAACCATCTTCCTGTAGGTGTATACAGAACAACTCCTGACGGCCGGATTCTTGAAGCAAATGATACCCTTATTAAAATGCTGGGGTATAAAAATGAAACCGAATTGAAAAAGTATAATGTCAAGGATTTGTATGTCGAAGGAAAGCAGCGCGAACGGCTGGTGAAGAAAATAGCATCTGTTCTCAAACATTCGGAGGAATTAGAGCTGGCGTGCAAAGATGGGCGCACGCTTTGGGGAAAAGATGTTTCTCTGGCTGTCACGAACAAAAAAGGAGACATCCTGTTTTATGATGGAATAATCATCGATATTACCAAACAAAAAAAAGCTGAAGAAGGTCAGAAAAAAGCGAATACGGAATTGAAAAAGGCCAATAAAGAGAAAAAGAGGATCATCAAAGAGCTGCAAGCTCAATCTCTTACGGATGATCTGACCTCTCTTTATAACCGAAGGGGTTTTTTGTTAGTTGCCGCCGATCATATGAAACTGGCTGATCGGAATAAAAAACCCATGTTTCTTCTTTTTATAGACATCGACAACCTCAAAACTATAAATGATACCTATGGACACCACATGGGCGATGAAGCTCTTCAAATACTTGCCGATATGATGAGGCATACTTTTCGCCGCTCCGATGTGAAAGGACGGATGGGTGGCGATGAATTTGCTGTATTTCCTATCGGTTCAACCCGCAGAGGAGTTGATATTGTTCTGAGGAGATTAGATAAGAATATCAAAGCGTTCAACAAAGACATGACGAATCCATTCGAATTGACTGTCAGTATGGGCATCTCCTGTTACAATCCAAAACACCCATGTTCTATGGATGACCTTCTTGTCCGCGCAGATAAAATGATGTATGAGGAGAAACGGTTAAAAACAAGATGCTGATTTTTTTACGATCTTAGCCCTTTATAAGAATTTTACATATCAGTTCTGATTTCCCACCGGGAATTATACGTTTCACGTGAATGTTTCGTGAAACGGAATCCTCCTCAGATATTCTCATTTCCTTTTTTTATTCAAATCAAGGGGAAATATTTTTGTACTTATTGGACTATATAAGGAAATATAAGGACATTACCCTAAAAGTGTTGCTTCTTAAGGAGAATCTATTTAAATTTTACACGATGATAATAAATGCCGGCTGATGTCAGCAAAAGGGGGTTTGGTGGGTACCACATTGTGGGGACTCTCTCCAGCCAGCAAAAGAAAGTCACTTGTTTATTATCATATTTCTTTAATTTACACAATAATAAACATGTATCGGGCACTATGATCTCCTAATTTATTTCCTCTCCGTCCTTATCTCAAATTCCAGTCGATCGGATCTTGTGTTAAATCTTGAATGATACTCGAGGGATTGTGTTATAATGAGTGAAATTTGATAAGGTTATTTTAAAGTGCGATTTTGAAATGAGACAAAAATGAAAAGATGTTATATTGCTCCAGCGATTGTCTTCCTCAGTTTTCTATCTTTAATAGGACCCGCCTGTTCTAAAAAACAGCATCATATCGCAGTCGATTTCTATGAGGAATTTGTAAAAGCGCATAAGACGGTTCCTAAGAACGATTTTGATATATTCAAAAACTGGGATCTGAGTCTCAGATGGAACGGATGGCGAAGAAACAAGAATATTGAAAAGGGGGCTATTCTTTTCCCGAAGACGCAGCAAAGTGCATTTTTAACTTTTGATGTTATCTCAAAGGAGAAGCGGACATTGAAGCTATCGCTTAAATCGCTTCAGCCTCTCACACAGAAGACATCCAAGGTTTTGGGGTTTTTTGTAAACGGAAGGAAAACCATAGAATTTGCGCTCAGAAATTCTGTTTATAAAACGATCGAATTCGATATCGAAGAGGAACATTTCCTGATTGGTGAAAATTATCTTGAGATAAGAATCTCGGCCGCTCCAAACAAAAAATCAGAGGGGTACTGGCTGGCTCTGAAGGATTTTCAGATCATTGAATCTGTTTCCTCAGAGAATAAAAGTCCTCTCCCTCCTGAGGAATTATTTGAAGCGCAGATAGAAAAGAGCTTTTTGTCAAAAAAGAAAATCATCACACAGAGAATAAACACATCGCTGGATTATTATGTTTTTATCCCGGAAAATGGCCATCTGCTTTTTGACTATTCCTTCCATGAGTCCCCAAGCCGAGCCAATGAGAAGAAAGAAATTTTTGTCTATCTTGAAACAGGATCGGGAGCGAGCGAGAAGATCTTTTCAAGGGAAATCGGTCCTGACCAGACAAAAAAAAAGACACGTGTTGACATTGAGCTTTCGCCCTTTCAAGGCGAGATCGCCAAGCTCAGTTTTTGTTATAAAGGCGGCGCTTCAGAAGAAGAATCGAAATCGGAATTGGTTATCTGGGAACCGAGATTGATCTATGAGGATGTCAGGGATGAAACAAAAGAGCCGGATGTTCAGAGGGCAGAAATAAACCGACCTTTTAATATCATGATCTACCTTGTTGATTGTCTCAGGCCAGACCATCTGCCTTTTTATGGATACTCAAAAAACACCGCCCCCTTTATGACGGAATTTGCCGAAGACAGTATCATTTTCGGGAATTCCTATTCTCAATCCTCCTGGACCCGGCCATCCGTCGGAGCTCTCTTTACAGGATTGCATCCGTTCCAGCACCAGGCGATAACTCTGAAAAGCGGGCTGTCTCCTAAACTGGAGACCATGGCAGAATATCTGCAGAGAGCGGGGTATTTTACAGCCGGGATCTCTTCGAATGCAGGAATCAAGGAATATTTCGGTTTTCATCAGGGTTTTGAATCCTTCCAGTACCATGGAAAACAGGGCGGCGGCATCGCAGAAAAATTAAATGAGTATATATTCCCTCAGCTTGAAGAGATCCAGACGCCTTTTTTTATGTACATTCATACCATGGATGTTCATCGTCCATATTTTCTGAAAGATGAATTTGTTCCGCCCTCGAAAAATGACCCTATTTATGAGGACAGCATTAGGATCGATATATCTAAAGAGAAAAAGAAGAGAGAGTATGAGGTTGTCCTTGATTACAGCATCGCTCAATATGATGCTGCCATTAAACAGAACGATAAGAGCTTTGGAGAGTTGGTGCAGAGGCTGAAGAGCCTGAACCTGTACGAGGATACGATGATCGTCCTGATATCAGACCACGGGGAAGAATTCTATGAGCATGGAAAATTCGCCCACGGGTCAAGTCTCTACCAGGAGGTCATCCACAATGTTCTTGTCGTAAAAATGCCTGGTCAGATCATGGCCGGAAAATTCATTGATGAGAGCATCCAGGAGATCGATCTTCTCCCGACAATCCTTGATCTGACAGAACAACCGATTCCTTCCTACCTGGCCGGTAAGACTCTTAAGGATCTACTTATTTCCTCTTATGTTCCCCAGACACCGCTTCATGAAATGATGTTCTTTGAAGCCTGCGCTGATCTTCGTAAGAAGGCTATGATCATGGGGAAATGGAAAATCATCCATACAGGCAGACAATGGAGAGACAGTCCTTTTGACTGGGAGCTGTATGACTTGATCAAGGATCCTCAAGAAAAAAATGATCTGGCCAATGTCAATATTGTTGCATCTCAATATTTAAAGAAAATACTATTTTCATGGGCCCAGGCTCAGGAAAAATTGAAAACCCTCGGTCGGGATGATGTGGAGAAGACGCTGACTGATGAAGATATCGAAGAATTCCGTGCACTGGGTTACATCCGGTAAGAGAAAAACTCATTAGGAAATTCAACATGTCAAAGTCACGCTTTGTTTCGTTCGCCTTGGTATTTTTATTTATCGTCGTTGTTTTCATCGGATGCCGCCCTCAAAGCGTCATTGCCGATCTGAAAGATGAGTTTGAGTTCAGTCAAGAGAGGAGCCATTTTTTTATCGTTGACTTTCTTTCTGCGAAGGCAGAGGTCTCGACAAGAGAAGGATGGTCCAGATTAAAACCCAATGGAAGCCGTTTGGGTGTATATCCCCGTTCCACATTAAATTTATTTCTCTCTCAGCGAAGACCGTTGTACCTGGTCGGTATATGCACTCAACCCAAAGAGGAGGGATTCTCTGCTGCTTCTATTACCATACAAGTCAATTTGAAAGAGATAGGAGTCATCGAGCTGGATGAGGATTCCCCCGAATTCTTTGAACTGCCCATTTCTGAGGAGGTTTTGCTTCTCGGTCATAACACCATCGAATTCGTCTATGCCCAGGATAAACAGAATAGTGAAGCTATGGCCGCTCTACCGGAGAACAAAAGAGTATTTTCTGTCGTTTTCCAGGAATTGGTAATATCTTCCCATCCGCGGCTCAATTATGTGAGAAATATCTTCGCTCTCAAAGAAAGAATTTTAAGGGAACATGAAGGAGCCTTTGTTCAATACATCCCCGGGGAGATAGATTTTTACCTGGATCTTCCGTCCCTCTCCAGCCTGACTGCCGAGGGGGAATTCTATCCTGTTGAGAGTGATCCCAGATCTCAAAAGACGTTCCATGTGAAAGCTGTTTTTCAACAGATCGGAGAAAAAGAAACTGTCATCCAGGAGTTTGATGTCTCCAAAGAAAATCCGGTGATCCAAATAAAAAAAGAATTGACTCTCGAGGAAGGACCGGTGAGGATCCGTTTAAGCGTGCAGGCATCCGGAGCTGAAACGGAGATGCCTGGATTTATCATCTGGAAAAATGCGAGCATACGCGGGAGTCCGGTGAGAGGGAAAAAAGATTCCTCCTCTCAAAGATCCCTGAAAACATTGCGTTCTTTTCTTTCAGAAAAGAACACAGTCATCATTATCCTGGATGCGGCCCGTGCTGACCGGTTTTCAACGTACGGTCACTTCAGACCTACAACTCCCCGAATAAGTGAGTTCAGTCGGGAAGGGACGCTGTTCAAGAATGCTTTTTCGGAATCCCTGTCGACCCGAAGCAGTATCGCCACTCTTTTCACAGGATTTCCTCTTTCTGTCACTACTGTCAGGCATTTGCGGAGCCGGCTTCCCGACGAATTGAAGACACTTGCTGAACATTTCAAGACAGTCCCAATGAGAACCACAGGATTCACTGGAGTGGGGAATATTGGATCTGTTTTTGGGTTCACCCAGGGATTTGACGAATATTTCGAGCTATACAAGAACAATGATTTTTACCGAAAATCTCAGGAATACCTGCCCTATCTATTCCCGTGGCTTGAGAAGAACAGCAATGAGAAATATTTTCTATACATCCATTTCAAAGAGCCTCATGCTCATTATTCTCCTCTTCCGCCTTTTCTGGGTATGTTCTCTGGAGAACACACGGAAAAGATTGGATTGACAGAGTATAAAAAAATAGCCGAAACGCTTACAAATGGACAAGTGGAATACATCCGAGCCTGCTACGATGAAACACTTGCCAGTGTGGATTCTGTTGTCGGGGAGCTATTGGATCGATTTCGTTCCACTGGCCTTCTGGAAAGATCATTGATCATTCTTACATCCGATCATGGGGAACTGCTTGGAGAGCACGGCCGGATATTCGGACATGGAAAGAGCTTTGCAGATGAAGGCATCCATATTCCCCTCATCATACGTTTTCCGGATGGAAGCGGAATCGAGATCCCGAAAACGATCGAGGCCATGGTAAAAACCTCGGATATATTCGCCACCATGGCTGATATCTATCGATTTGAAATCCCATTTGGATTGACAGGGGGGAAGAGCATTCTTCCTCTTCTTGTTACCCCATTTGAAGAGATCAATCCCTATATTGTCGTAGAACGTGCAGGGACTCCCGTTTACTGTTTCCGAACTGGAACCCATAAACTGCTCTACTCCAATGAAAGATTCACTCAGTTTTTCAATCTTGAGAATGATCCAGAGGAAGAGCACAATCTTTTTTCAGAGGAAAATATACTTGCCCAGTATTATATGTCGGAACTCAAAAAATGGATCACAGGTCAAAAACTTACCAGGAGTCTATTGATCGGGGAAGAGATCACTGACAGAGAAATAGACCAGAAACAGATAGACCAAAAGACCTTAGATAATTTGAGAACTCTCGGGTATATCAAGTAAACAAGCGTTGTATATCGAAGAAAATATTTTCTTCAAGCTCTAATCTGTGATGGGCTTCGTTCCTCGGATCTCGAGATATTTGCGTATGGCAAAGAGTCCGGCCAATGCGGCCACTCCTATCAGGATCTCATAGAAATTATCGGTTTTGATCAATATTTTCCTAGCTATGACAAAGAACATGACTTCAACCAGGCTCTCCGGAGTCCTTCGGACCAGCATAATGGCCAGCTCGATACCGACAACAAGCAAAAGTATATCGGAGAGAACATCCTCAAGAACGAAATGTACCCCTTGGTCACTGACGAGAGAAAAGATATTAGGGATCTTGAGAATGAGATAAATGACTCCAATGACGACAAAAGCGACGCTGAGAACAGCGAGAAGAACCTCGAACCAATGAAGAATGACCGAGAATTTATGTAAAATGGTTTTCTGGAACTGCCCGAACCCATGACGTCTGAGTGGAGCCAGTCCCACATAATGCTTCCTGTCCACAGGATGTTCGTTTTCTTTTGATTGGTTTTTTGTGGATTTTTTCATGAATTTTCTCCTTGTGGTCTCATCGCCCGACTTTGGTGAATGCATTATATGGAAAAAGGACATCATTTTCAAAATCAAATTACGATTCTAGACAGGGTGAGGAATTCTGTTTATGGCTTGACCGAACATTTTTAATTACTTTTATTGTTGTTTTTCCCGAGATTGACATAGATTTTTTCCTCTGGTATCTTTCTTTTGGTTTTTTTTTCAGCCATATGACATCTCTCACCTTCTGGTCCGGAGGCGAAAAGTCCAATGCGGAATTCTAAATTTCAGTTTTGTGTCCTTTTGGTGATCGGTTTTCTTTTCGTTATTGGCCTGTTGTGGGTAACCATGCGTCCCCAGATCCTGCGCGTGTTTCAAGGGGAGTCAACTGAAAGGTTCGGAGCAGGGGAGGCTGCTCCGAATGTCATTTTGATTTTGATCGATGCTCTGCGAGCGGATTCTCTCGGCTGTTATGGATATGAAAGAGAGACCAGTCCCTATCTCGATGCATTTGCAGCCAATAATATTCTTTTTGAGAATGCCAGAAGCCAGGCAACATGCACTTTTCCCTCTGTTAATTCCATGTTGACATCTCGATACCCTTTTCATTTTGTCAAACTTTTTAAAGAACGTGAGTTCGGCATTCCGGATGATCTGCCCTATCTGCCTGAGATCCTTAAAGACAATGGCTTTACGACAATGGCTTTTTCCTCCAGTCCTATAATGAGAAATACGCCCTCCCGGGATTTTCAGGTGATGGGATACGGGCGCGGATTTGATATTTTCGAGGAATATGAATGGAAAGATGCCTCTGTGATCAATGCAGCGGTTCGCAAGAGATTGAGAAAGATCTCAGAGCCTTTTTTTCTTTTCCTGCACTACATGGATCCACATGACCCCTATGATCCCCCTGAAGAATTCAAGCAGGCATTTTGCACGCCCTATGATGATAAGGATTATATCATGCGCGGTGATCCCAACCCGATCCTTGATTTGATCAAAGAAGAAACCATGGATTTAAACCTGACAAAGAGAGATATTCAACACTTGAAGGACCTGTATGATGCTGAGGTCGCGTTTGTTGACCGTGAGATCGGTATCTTTCTGGATCATCTATCCGATCTGGATTATTTGGAGAACTCCATCATTATCATCTGTGCTGATCATGGAGAAGAGTTCCTGGAGCATAAGACTGTGAAACATTGCATGACGGTTTATGAAGCGCTGGTGCATGTCCCTCTGATGATGAAAATACCGTCACAAGGGATCTCCGGCAGGCGATATGCCCTAGTTGAAAATATGGATGTTGTCCCGACAATCCTTGATTATTCCGGGATCGATCAAAGAGGATATGATTTCCAAGGTACAAGCCTTAAACCGGTTATTGATAAGGATGAGGCGATTCATTCCCATTCTTTCTGTGCCCAGTACAATTGGAGGAGCGTCACTGACAACCGCTTCAAATTGATCATCCAGCTCAATACCGGAGATATCGCTTTGTATGATATCCGGGATGATCCAGGTGAGAAAATAAACTTGGTCGATCTTGAGGCCGAGAAGGCAAGAGAACTACTGCGCGTCCTCAAGGAATGGATTTCCGAAGAAGAAGCGGGTTTGACGCAAGAACAGAGGATAAAACTGTCCGAACAAGCTGTGGAGAGATTAAGAGCTTTAGGTTATTTCAAATGATCCCATGAATGATTCAGATTTTCTTGATAATTCCTCTTTCTTCTGTCAATAAATCCAGTTTGTTCAGATCAGCGGTCTTGATTTTTGATTTCTTCCTTAATGATATCTTTCAGTTTAGTGATGAAATCTTTGGAAAAGTCCTTGCTTCCGATTCCCTTGATCTTGAATTTGATCCTGCCCGATTTTTCATCAAATTCAGGCTCCAAGGTCATCCCATCGGGAAGTTCCTTTTTAATCCGTTCGACCGTTTTATCGAAGACCTCACGGCTCACTTCGTCTTTGCTCTGGGAAAATTTGACTTCAGCATTTCCGTCTTCATCTACAAAAACGGCGATCGTGTTTTTATGAACATCCTTGGTGATAAAAATATCTTTTTTGGATTCCATCCCTTCTGCTTTTTCAACGATAGTGAAAGCCCCAGGTATTTCATGCGAGAGGAATCCAGCAGTGTGGAAGGGTTCCTCCTTTTTCAACATCTCTTCCAGCTCGTTCAGTGATTTCGTGATTTCCTCGACGGATGCTCCTTCTGCATTTAACTTCTTAAGGCTTTCCCGGATCTTTTTGATATGGTTTTCTATTTCATCTTTGTCCTCTTCACCTTTACCTGCAAAGTATACATGCTTGCTGTCCTTACCGGGTTTCATGATCACACGGACCTCTTTTTTTACATCTTTTGAGGTTTCACAGTCTTCTGTATGTCCTTCTTTAATAATATGAGATTCTTCGTGGTGTGCGTCTCCTTCATTTTCGTGGATCCAATGGTGTGAATCCTCTTCGCCCATCTTAAGTACCTTGATGTGATCATTCCCAGATATCCAGATCTTAACATCCTTATCATCTTTATCTCCCTTTTCTTTCCAGGAGAGAGTTTCATTCTCATTTTTCATGATGAATTTGTCAGCCTTGATGGTTTTAACATCTCCTTTTTTGATGAAAATACGGATGGGATGACCCTCTAAGACCTTGATTTCCTTTCCTTCAGGATCCAAAAGGATCACTTTTCCTTCCATGCATTTCTTGATGGTGATGGATTCTTTCACCTCGATCTTCTTCTTTTTGTCTCCTTCTATGATCGTGATCTCAATCGGTTTCCTATTTTCGTCTTCATTGGTGATGACAAGGACATGCCTGTCCAGTTTTTTTTGTTTTTCTTTTTCTTCTTTTTCTGCTTGAGCATTGGCTTCGGTTTCTTCTGCCTTCTGTGCTGCATGATCCGCTGCAGCAGCTCCCGATTCAGTCGGGAGAGGGGATGAATTTGTAGCAACGGGATCGATGTTCAAAGAACCAGAAATTGTTACCGGTGCCGCTGGTGACGGACGTGCCAAACCTATGATAGCCACTGCCAGAAAGACGGCTGCACCGATCATTATTTTTGTTTTCATGTTAACCTCCTTGAATGTTAGTTTTTGTTTTAAAATGGCCGATAATCTTTCCGTGAAGGATGAGCGGCCGAATATACTGAGAAGGGCTGTTGTGGGAGCCCATCGGAGTCCTGCAGCCTCTCGGAAAAACAGCAGATGGGAAGCATATGCAGAGGGCTTGATTCCTGCCTTGAGGACAAGCTCGTCGCAAGCTCTTTCCTGTTCGTTTTTCATTCTGTGATAGATCACCCAGATCAGAGGATTAAACCAAAATAGAGCCAGGCTGAAACGGACAAGAAGAGTGGTGATAAAATCAAATCTTTTGATGTGAGACAGCTCATGGAACAGAGCTGACGCTTTTTGATCTTCTGGCCAGGTTTTGTGGTCGGATGGGATCAATATAACAGGTTTGATCAAACCCCATGTTAGGGGAACAAGCACTTCTTGATGGCTTTTTAGCCGGATTTTTCTAATTAAACCAGTCGAAACAAGAAAACGATTCAACAAAAACCGCCATGCCGAATCGCTGACAGGTTTTCCTTCCCGAGTTATCCGAGATGCTTCGAGAAGCCCATGGCAAATCCTGAGGAGAAGCAGAGAAATTCCTCCTGCCCAGATAAGAGCAAGGAATACATGCAGTATCCGTCCTGCTGAGAAAGAGGATACAGAGCGAGAGGGAGGATGTTGAGCGAATACAGTCCTCTTCGATTCTATGGTTGATAATGGAAACTGATATTCCAAGGAAGACCTGATTAGATCTGAGCCGGGAAACCTGGCTTTGGGAAACTCTGAAGAGGCAAGAGCTGGACTTTGAAGTTCTTGAGCAGTGCGGGTGGGAAGTATGTTTATTTGCCAGCCGAACTGAAACACTTGCAGAAGCGGAAGAACGAGCAGGCCGATCATACAAGCTGCCAGTATGAAATGACGCAGCGATGCGGATCTTTTCCGGATGAGTGCGCTGATAAAGATCGAGAGAGAGAGGAGTAAAGTGGATTTAAACAACAATTCTAAAAGAATATGGAGCCAGGGGGCTGTTGCATGCCCGAACATATTCATCTTCCTTCTTCTCTTGCTTTATCGATCAATTTCATAAGACGGCGGAGATCTTCTTCTGAGAGATCGTCTTCGGAGATATCCAGGAGGGCGGCCACAACATTCTCCGTCGAGTTGTCGAAAAATGTTTTCATGAGATGCTGGAGCGCTCTGCGGCGGGCTTTGTCTTTGGAGAGAAGGGGAGAGTAGATGTAACGGGGGCCCTCTTTTCGGTGAGAGAGATGCCCTTTGTTCTCCAGGACCCTCATAAGAGCCCTGACAGCGGAATAGCTCGGGGGGGAAGGAAGATTTTCGAGCACTTGTTTCACGGTAGCTTCTTTCATCTCGTAGATGATGTCCATGATCTGGCGCTCTCTCCGGCTTAAATATTTTTGGGCTTTCATGAGATACACCTTCGATTTACTTTGCTAATATTTTAGCATGTTAAAAAATTAGCATTTATTTTATGCGGTGTCAAGAAAAAATTGCTTTTGTTTACTTCAAACCTATGAACTCTCATCTTTATTGATTGGTTGCACCATTCCTTGAAAAAAAGGTAAGAGCCCATTTCGTTTATTGACTAAGATATTTGTGCATGATAATTTCTTTCGAGAAGGTCTGCTTGATAAAAAGTGAGGATTTTATGGCAAGAAGATGTGAAGATTTAAAAAATTATAGGTTTTTTAGCCGTTCATTCAGGAGAATTATTTTTCTGTTTCTATTTATTTATTGCCTTTCTGCTGTCTCTGTCTATGGTGACAGTGTCCTTTTTGAAGAAGAAAAGGACTCTCATCAGTTGGCGCTTCATTTGAGCAATGAAAAGGTCCGATGTTCTGTTATGATCAACGGAGATTTGCTCGAAAAAGATTCTTTAGAAGCCAAGGCTGCCTGGATTAATGGATTTGGTGGGGATCCCTTTGCGGTTGAGACCAATGCAGACTTTCACATCGATCTCGTGTGGACCGGCTGGCGTGCTCCGGGAAAAACCGGGAATGCAGAGAATCCTATCTGTCTTTATAAATCGAATTTTCGGTTTATCTTCTATGACACTGCAGAATCACAGGAAGGTGGAAAAGAACTCCATCTTCATTTTAAAGCCCTCAAAAGCAGCCTTGAAGTCCGGATCACTTATTTTCTCGAGAAGGATTCCTTTTATGCCCGAAGAAAGATATCGGTAAGAGATCCTAAGAAAAGAGGGCATTTTCTACGCTGGATATGGCCCTATAAAAGTATGGTTCGAACGGAGGCCGAAGGTTTAAAGAACGGGGGTTTCGGACAGCCGCTCGCTTTTTTAACCGGATCAGGAGGAGCTTTTTACGGTCTGGAATATCCGGCTGGAGAGAACCAGTTAAAGCCATACGGTGATAAAGGGCTCGAGATCGTCTGCGGTCAGGAGATCGGAGAGAAGATCCATGAAAACTGGATAGAAAGCGACTGGGTGGTTCATGGGCTCTCCCCGAATCCTTTCGTGAAACTTTGGTTCAACAAATATCTTGAAAGGATAAGAGTCGCCCCATTGAGACCCTATTTGCTTTATAACACTTGGTATGATGTGCGTGCTCCAGAATACACAGACAGGCCTGAAGATGTCATGAATGAAAAGAATCTTCTCCGGATCATTGCCGATTTCAAAAGAGAACTTTTTGAGAAGCGGAACCTCTCCCTCGATATGTTCGTTCTGGATGACGGCTGGGATATCTACAAGAGCGACTGGGTCTTGAGAACCGAACAATTTCCCAATGGTTTGACGCCTGTCGTCAGCGCTTTGAGAGACATGCGAACCGGACTGGGAATCTGGTTCGGTCCCATAGGCGGTTACTCGCATAGGGATTGGCGTGTGGAATGGATGAGGGAACAAGGGTATGAGACTGTCGGCGATCAAATGTGCCTGGCAGGTGTACGTTACAAGCGTCTTTTTGAAAAACGCAGCCTGGATTTTATCCGCAATTTTGATGTGGGATATTTCAAGTGGGACGGCATTCAATTTTCCTGCAGTGAACAGGATCATGGCCATGCGATCGGTATCTACTCACGCACGGCTGTGATGAAAACTGTGATCGATCTGTGCCGGTCAGCCAGGGCAGAGAATCCTGATATCTTTCTTAATGTCACTTCCGGGACTTGGTTGAGCCCATGGTGGGTCCAGCACGCCAACACTATTTGGATGCAGGGATATGACTATGGGTATTCCAATGTCCCATCCATCAGCCGCCGTGACCGGGCGATCACCTACCGGGACTTTGTTCTCTATGATGGGCTAAGAAAAAACGATTTCTGGTTCCCGATCGCCAACCTTATGACCCACGGCATCATCAAGGGGCATCTCCAGAAGCTTGGTGGGGATGCGGAACCTCTTGATAAATTCACAGACAACGTTGTCCTCTATTTCGCCCGGGGGGTTGCCATGTGGGAGCTTTATATCTCTCCCAATCTTCTCACGGATGAAGAATGGTCCGCTTTAACGGATTCGGTCCGCTGGGCAAAAGACCGCTTCGATCTTCTTCATTCGACAGAAATGATAGGAGGCGATCCGGGAATGAGAGAGCCATATGGATACCTTCATCTCTCAGAAAAACGGGGCATTCTTGCAGCCAGAAATCCCTTTATCGAAAAGAGCAGTATAGATATAGAGCTATCACCAGCTTTCGGCCTGGATCCGGAAACCGAAGATCTTGTTCTCGAGAGAATTTATCCGACGCGCTGGGTATCTCCTCAGCTCTACAAGGCCGGGTCTCATATAAAGATTCCTCTCGGTGGGTATGAAACCGCGGTCTATGAGATCTATCCTCTGGAAGAAACTGAAGAGCCTTTGTTATGCGGAGCAGTCTTTGAGATTGTTGACAGCAATGAGCACTCACGTGAATTGAATTTGATCGATATCAATGAAAATGCATTTCTCCTCAATCCTGAGAGAACGTCAGGCATTTCATGGCGAGGACAAGATAGCGATCCTGAAACGATCAAAATTCCGGGAAATCCTCTTCCTGATCCTGTGAAGAGCGCTTCAATGGATGTGAAAAAACAGGAGGATGGATTGGAGATCGAGATTTCCTTTGAACTTGACAGCATTGCGGATAAGGCCGTTCTGGCTGTTTTGTTTGAAGCTGATCCAGAATCGTCTCTGGAAGCTGAATTTAACTCGGCAGCTTTTTTAGACGGCCGCAAAGCCGAACTTGATACCGAACAGGAGAAGAACCAGTGGGCGTGGCTCAAGCTCGATGTTGATTCGGGTTCTCATTCTGCCAGGATGCACTTGTTTCCAAAGGAAAATTCGGTCCTTTTGAGGGGAAAAGTGTCTGCATGGTTTATTTGTGAGGTCAATCCTGAACCGGTTTCTTTAAAGATCGAGATGAAAGAAAACAAAGACAGCGTCCGGCCGATGCTTCCCAATCCCTGGTCTCCTGGAACCGTAAAGATCAATATTAAAATAGGGGAGAGCCGTCTTCCACATTAATTCTTTTTGAAAAAAAACTTTTTATTTATGTAGTTCAAGATTTAAGAAGAATTCCTGATATAATGGAAAAATCATAAGGAGAAAAAAATGAAAGCAATATTCCTTGTTCTCTTCATTCTATGTTTTGCAGCCGGATTTGCTATGGAAAGAGTCACTTATGATGAGATCCTGAAATATGAGGATTGGAGTGAGATCTATGAATGCTTTCCGGTCGATGCGGCTTTTGTGGATCTGATACGATCCCAGTTAGAAGAGAACCTGAAGATCGATGTTTATTTTGCTTACTGGTGTGTTGATTCTGTTCATAATGTCCCCCCTTTTATTAAAATCCTCGATTTGATCGGATATGAAAAAATAGAAGTTGATTACTACAATGTTGGAAAAAGAAAAAAAGGAACCCAAAAATATTATGTGGATGATTTACAGATCGAAAGAATTCCTACCTTTATTTTTTCCAAAAATGGAGGTGAGACAGGCCGCATAATCGAAAATCCCAAAATAACTCTTGTTGAAGATTTTTTGAATATTATCTTAACCGGGGATTTGAAACACGTTCCCTGAGGATTTTTATGCTTTTTCTGTTTATCCCTTGAAGTTATTCTTTTTCTTCCTGATAGATCTGTATCAGGTTTCCGCAGGTATCATCAAAAACAGCGATTGTAGTTGAGCCGGTTATTGTCGGCTCCAGGGTGAAGTTCACTTCCAGTTCTTTGAGTCTTTCAACCTCTTTTTGTATATCGTCCACGGCAAACGCCGTTAAGGGAATACCCCGTTTATAAATAGCGGTTTGGAATTCCTTAACGATCGGATCGACACTGGGCTCGAGAACCAGCTCTGTTCCAGCCGGCTCCTGGGGAGAGACAACTGTCAGCCATTTGAATTCCCCCACCGGAATTTCTTTGCATTTAATGAATCCCAAGACCTCTGTATAGAATTTAAGAGCTTTGTCTTGATCATTCACATAGACACTGTTCAGCTTGATTTTCATAGTTACCTCAATAAACGTAATTGTTATATGTTCAGACTATATGAAAAAAACCTCGATTAATAAAGCGCTGTTTATTGTAAGAACGGATTATACCTGCTTGATACCAATGTACATGGTCAAGGGATATTTCCCTTCGCCTACAATGTAGGGATCATAGAGATGTTCTAGCTTCTTCTGTTCGATTTCAAATCCTTCTTTTCTTAGCACTTCGTGCCAGGTTGCTTGATCGAAAAGCCCTATGGTTTCTGTTTCGGAATGGATCTCCAATTTCTCTTTTTGTCTGATAAGAAAGACATATGTTGCTTCATATGTTGTTCCTGATGCATGGGGAAGGAAGTTGTTCTCAAACAGAGTGATCTCGACATCCTCTCTTGAATTGGTGTAAACAAAATTGTTGTCATTAAAATCTTCATGGATGAGTGCTGTGATCAATAACACACCGCCGGGTTTTAAATGTCTATTTGCTGTACGAATTGCCAAGCTGAGATCTTCTTTTGTAGTCATGTACCCGATAGAATCCGGGATGGCGACCACATCGAAACTTTCTTTTAACCGGATCGTTCTCATATCCCCAGAGTGGTAGGTGGCTTCCGGATTGAGTGATCTTGCAATGTCAAGCATGTTATTACTGATATCCACTCCTATTACCTCAAAATGTTTTTTAAAAGTGTTATCATTGCCGCCAGCACCGCACCCTAGATGGAGCAATGTTCTCGATTTAATTTTTGTATGCGCTTTGATTGCCTGGATGAATGCGTTGGTTTCTTCTTTATAATCCTCGGGAGGAGCAATGATGTGTTCGGTCCAGGCAAGATCGGAATATGCCCGCATTTTCTTCTCTTTCATTTCCTGCTCCCAATCTGGGAAATATTACTTGAAGATCATTGGAATGACTTCGTCTTTTTTGTCTAAGTACATTCCAGTCTACACAATCAGTTTTTTATTGTTAGATAAGACGTTTCAGAGTAATGGAAACCTTTATCTGTTTTGATTCTCTTTGGATAGATATTTCAATAGATCGATTTTCATCTCTGAATAGATCATAAATCTCCATATATTCATACTCCTCCATCTTTTTCCCGTTAATGGCGGTGATCACGTCTCCTTTTTTCAAGTCATTTTTTGAGGCGGGCGAATCCGAGATAACGTCACGGATATACAAAGTCTTATCCATACGTTGTTCAAAGGAAATTCCCATCATATTGAATTCAAATGGCTTGACACTCGCCTTATTCGGAATGAGATACATAGAATGATGGGGATAATCGAATACGACTTTGAACCTTTTTAAAATGCCGAAGCCAAGGTTTCCGTCATAAATGAATCCCGATGGTTTTATACCAGTATTGGCATTTTCTTCTGAAAAATTGGTGATGACTTCGGAAAATTTAATTTTACCGATTTTCAATTTCGGCAACCGCCCGATTTTCCCTGAGAGCTCGCCTTGAACGCCTCTTCCAATGACGGAAGTGATGGTCTGTTCAGGAAAACTGATCTTTTTTTCTTGATTGACATTGAACATCAGAGTATGACGGGCTCCGATATCTACGACAAGTTTGACCGGGCTCTCTTTTTCTGTCTCGGTATCGATAATTGCCTCAATCACAGGGAATCCTCTTTCAAGCGTAATGGGGATAACTTGATCATGGTGATCGATCGAAAAACTCTTTGCATCATAAATGGTGAGCAATGAACTGAGATAATCAATCTCAACAATATAGGAATCAAGGATTGATTTTCCTATGACACCGTCAAAGGTCCAATTGGATGCTTCTCTTTTCTCATTAAGAATGACGACCGGCTGTTGGGAGAGGACCAGATCTGAGATCTCCACTTGCTCAGCGACAGACATACGAGCCTTTTGAGTTTCTCCTTGTCCTGCCCCGGCTACCGCGACCTCAAATCCTTCTCCAAGCCCTAATTCTTCACCAAACTCGGTATGAAAGAGGACGATAACGGCCGCAGACATGCCGGTATCTAAAATCATATTGAGTTCTTTTGACTCATTTATCCTGACCGGGATGACGATCAAACTGCCGATGTTCACAAAAGGGATCGGGATTCCTTTCTCCAATTTTTTTTGAAGGGATAAAATACTTTTATCCTGGGAAGCATTGGAAACCATCTTGTAAGCAGGGGATACCGCGGATGCAGATACCAAGGAAAACATGAGGATCGGCAGGATCAATACAGCAAACAAAAATTTATTTGTCATTATTTTCCCCTGTTTTATATAACTCGGTTTTTCCGGAATTGTTGCTAAATGCTTTTCCATAATATCTGAGAATTTTTCAGATCTTCGTGAAGGATGATCGCTATTTTAGACTTTTACTATTGAACATTGCAAATTCTCTCGATAGACTCAAGAAGTGGTTTTCTTCCTTAAGGTTGTTGCGTGTTGTTCGTATCTGTATCAATTCTAATCTTTAAACCTCTCATTAATAATTGCTAGATGTAAAACAATACATGAATTCTATGCATCCATTCTCAGTTTGATGGTAATATCTGGTTGTTTCATTCAAGGGGATGGTAATATTAAAAATTGATCGCATAGATCAGAATTAAAAATGGAGTAAGAAACATGAAAATATTTATGGTGATCTACCATGCTCCAGCATCAGCAATGGAGCAAATGAAAGATGTTAGCCCAGAAGAAATGAAAAAGGGCATGGAGCCCTGGATGGAGTGGGCAAAAAAATGTGGCAGTGGTCTGGTTGATATGGGTTCACCGCTTGCCGGCGGACAAAAGCTGACAAATTCTGGCAGCTCTCCAAGTGATTAAGGTGTTGCGGGATTCTCAATTCTGCAAGCAGAGAACATGGACGGAGCAATAGCAATGCTTGAAGAGCATCCCCATCTTGCGTGGACCGAAGGATGCGAGATCGAAGTCCACGAATTTATGCCCATGTCATAAAGATTGATCTTCTGAGTTAGAAGTTCGAGATCATATCCGAAAGGCCTGTTTAGTCTAATCCGATCGAATATACCCGTTCTAAAACTTGCCGTATACGAACAAGGGAGTAAAAAATCCAGGTTTTATATTTGGGCAGAACCGCGCTCAGTGCGCCTGGAAATAAATCTTTAATGGTTCCAGGCTGGTTTTCCCCGGATAGATCAATGCTTCCTTCGATGTTCACTTATAAGAAGGTGTGCTGCAGCCTGATCAGCGCAGGGAAGCTTTGGTGAATAGGGCTTCGGGGATTGTGGCATTGAACTCGATGGTTTCGATTTTATATTCCGTTCCCTTTCCATTTTTCAGAGCGTCTTTAAAGACCATATGGACCGGCACCCATCTATTTTGGAACATCCGGACTTCCTTCACTTCAAAGACCTTAAGCAGCTTGCCGCTTTTGGCGAAACGTTCTTCTTTTAAAGAGACATATCGTTCCTTATCCACCCAGATTCTCCTGGATTGGTAGGAGATGTCTTCAACTTTAGCTGTCAGCTCCAGCACCCAGCAGGGGCGGTCCAAAAAATTCATTTCTTCAATAACATTGGCTTGATAGAGATTCAGGAGCTCGGGATCTTCCATCATGTCTTCGTAGGAAAGATCAGATCCCATGACTGACTGCCTCAGCATATGGCCTGAGATTTTGATCGTCCGGTCGGTGGAAGGGATGTAAGTCCACAGCTGATCCTCAAGTTTCAGCATCTTGGTGCCGGCTTCCCGGGCAGGCGCCAGGTATTCGGTGTAAGATTTTTCTTCGCCATATATCCACGATTTAGATTTAATGGACCGGCTCCCCCGGCGGCCATGAATGATCATCTCGGCAGTGGCAATTTTATTGTCCGAGCCGATGTTGGCATCGACACGCCGGAGTATTTCTTCTCCAGTCATAGGTGTCTGGGTCCATGTCATTGGTGTCAATAGAAGTGTTGTTAAAAGAAACAAGGCGGCTTTTTTCATACTTCCAGCTCCTTCATCAATTGAGCAGTTTTACGCTTGTAGATCCCGATCCCGGCGATGGACGAACCGAGGACATTGGCTAAAAGACCCGGGATGAAACCGATATAAAAGGAAGTCGGGGTGACTCTTGCCCGGATGACATCTCTGATGAGCATGGTCGAACTCTGCATCATTTGCGATATGTCGAGGCCTTTTTCCTGCAGCCAGAAACCGATGATCAATGCAAACGCTGTCCCAATAACCGTTCCGATGCAGCCCAGGATCACGTACTCGAGGATCATAGAGCGATAGAGGTGGCCTTTACTCTCTCCCATGGCCAGTCGAACTCCGATCTCCCCGTATCTTCTGAGACTGCCGATAAGACCTGCGTTCCAGAGAACGATGGACATGACAGTGACGAAAATAATGACCATGACGGGCATATAGAGTTTGATCATGTTCAACATGGCCACCATCCCTCCCTGTTGATGGAGAGATTTCATCACCGGGGCGAACTCATCTTCAACGTTCTCATATTTAGTGTTGAAAGTCAGGCTGGTCTGTCCGGCTTCTTCTTCCCTGTATACAAAGTCATCAAAAAAGCCGAGGATCTCGCCGGCCGCATCTTCCATATCCAGAGCCGCCTGGATGTCTTTGACATCGGCGACCATGGCTCCCCGGTCAAGGGCCGATATCCCGAAATGGACCGTCCCGACCACTTTGAAATTGGCGGCAGCCAGACTTCCGTACATGGTCGAACTGATCAAGGTGGCGGTTTCTTCCAGGGAAATTCCGAGACTGGCAGCGAATTCATCACTGATGAGGATCTCACCTGGATTCTGTGGCGCTTTCCCTTGGATAATGGAATCCTCTATTCCCAATAGATCCCATTCCAGGCTGTCGTCAGAAAAAAGATCCAGAGCCAAGCCGGCCACCGGGCCCTGGGCTCTTGTTTCTCCCATTTCATCGGGAACATCTAAAAGCCCGCCAAAACGGATCCGGGCCGTCCAGACATACTCGGGAAATTCTTTTTTAAGCTCTTCTTTGAGCTGCCCGATCCCGATATAGGCCAGGTCAATGGGCATCTGGTCGGAATTTTCAGCATAGGCTCGTGATGTGACTTTGACATGGCCGGAGTCGAATTTAGAACCTGTGTCAATAAATCCGTTGATCGCTCCTCCCATATAACAGTAGAACAAAACCGTGAGAAATACTCCGAAGACCACGACCAGGATGGGGAACAAGCTCCTGGAACGGTCTCTCATTATTCCTTTGATGATGAATTTGATCATGTCATTTTCCCCCTCAACGCATCCGTCGGTTTCAATTTGGCGATCTTTCGTGTCGGGAGGAAGCTGACGATCGTCGTCACCAGCAGGATCAGAAAAGTAGTTCCGATGACCAAACCTGTCCCGTAAACCGGAATGAGAGCTTCACTGAGGCCGGCCATTCCAAAATCATCCACTTCAACCGGCATGGGAAATCCTACTTTAGCTGACCAGAGAAGAAGCGGTATCCCGTAGACAGCCGCTACAGCAGCGGCCAAAACAGAATGCATGGCACCTTCAAGAGTGAAAAGCTGAATGATCTTCCCTCTCGTCATTCCCAGGGACATCATGGTTCCCATTTCTTTTCTCCGCCTGAAAATGGACAGTACCTGGGTGTTAAAAATGGCCAGCATGGCCAGAGCCAGCATGATACCGTATATGATGGACCCACCGATTTGCTTGCTTTGAACGATCAATTCGATTTCCCGGAGTAAAAAGTCCATGTCCTTGTGGATCCAGCCCGAAGCAGAAGGAAATTCTTCGGTGCCCTGGGCGAGAATGACCAGACTGGCTTCATTCTCCATCCGAATAAGAGACTGCATTTTGTTCAGAGGTACCCATATTTGAACCTGGTCAACCGTCGGGACGCTGGTTTTCATGATCTGGACGATCTTGGCATCCCGGGCGTCGAACATCCCCTGCGAATCCCTCCAGCGGACAGTGACCGTGTCTCCGATATTGAGCCCTGTGTTTTTTGCCATTCGGGTGCCGATCAAAACCGGGAGGGCTTCATCTTCTTGATCTAAAAATTCAGTGGGCAGATTCACAACACTTTGGGCCGGATCGATTCCTTTCATCAGGATGGTTTGAAGCCTGCCCTCAGGATAGATGGTTGCCTGCGAGATCAGGATCGGTGCAGCCTGCCCGCTGTCTATCAGTTTCTGTAAAGATCCGGGAATGGCGGAATGGGCATCCTGGAGAGAAAGGGGATCGTAGGGATCGTATTTCTCCTGCCAGTACTGGCCCCCGCCGAATTCAGCATCCGTCTGGGCCACTCTGGCCTGCTCTCCCATTCCTTTGTAAAGACCCTGCAGCCAGATGATGAGCACGAAAGAAAAGGAAAGGACGATGACATTGAGCCAGGTCTTGAGCCCTGCGCCCAGCAGGTTTCTTAAAGCTAAACGCGGGATGATCATTGTTCCTCTCCTTTTCCGGAGGATTTGTCATAGACCTCGTCCATAGCCACTTTGCCATCTATCAGAGTGATCTTTCTCCGAAGATACTGGATAACTTTCTCGTCGTGAGTTGCGAAGATAAAAGTGGTTTCCAGTTTCTTGTTGATCTTCTCCATGGCCCGGAGGATGTTGTGTGAATTTTCCGCATCCAGATTGGCCGTCGGTTCATCAGCCAGAATGATCTTCGGCTCTTTGACCACAGCACGGGCGATTGCCACTCTCTGGCTTTCTCCGCCAGACAGCTGGGCAGGTTTGGATTTGACCCTGTCTGCCAGCTGAACCCACTCCAGTGCCTTCATCACTTTTTTCTTTCTTTCCTGTTTAGACAGGTCAAGGAGCAGAAGAGGGAATTCGACATTTTCGAACACGGTATAAACAGGAAGAAGGTTGAATGTCTGGAAGATAAACCCGATGTGCCTGTTGCGCAGTTCAGCTCCCTGTTTGTGGCTCAGATCCTCGATTTTCTTGTCCATGACAGTCGCGCTTCCCTCTGTAGGAGAATCCAGAGAACCAACGATGTTGAGCAGGGTCGTTTTTCCCGAACCGCTTGGCCCGACGAGCCCGGCAAACTCTGCCTTTTTGAACTGGAGGTTGACGCGGTTGAGAGCGGTGATCTTGCTCTCACCCATCGGAAAGATCTTTACCAGTTCTTCTGTTTTGATCAGATAGGAATTGTCCATGCTTGCCTCACTTTTTATATCTATTTAAAATACTGTTATATCCATATTTTTATTTCAATATTCAATAGTTAAATACTACCATGATTTGAAATCCCTTACCCGCATAAAGATTGTTCTCCGGGAGATTCTGGTAGATCTGGAACTGCTCTGGATTCCAGAAAGCGATGATGTTGATCGTCCATCTGTCATAGGTGCGGCGCCAATTCAAAAAACTGTATAGATTTTTATTATCCCAATCGTAATAAAAGATACAGCTCAGGTTATCCAGAAGCCCCAACGGGTAGCCGAGAGAGAGTGCGGAAAAGGTAATGCCATCTCCTGCACCAAAGGCCTCGGTGCTGCTTGTAAAAAAGAAAGTTTCTGTCAAGGCGTGCAGGCCGTTGCCTAATCCGAAGGTGTAATCCAGACCTATATTGACAGCCCTCTGCCAGGAAAAAGGAAGAACATCACTGTCCTGGTGTGTCAGAGTTCCCTCAATCCAGAGTCCGACTTCCAGATCCCATTTTCCGTCAAGGGCAAAACGATTTTCCGGAATAGTTGATTCACCAGGGATATCAAGAGCAAAGGGACCTTGGTTTGGATCGACGGTGCGGTGATGGTAGGTGAGGGCCCATTCACCGTTTCCAAGTGGGAGCTGGATTCGGCCTCCAAATTCCGGAGTTTTGGATTTTGTGGAGAAAAATTCCCATCCTTTCAAATTTTCATTCCCGTAAAGCCCCCAGAGCCAAATATTGGTGTTGTTGAGAAAATAATATCTGAGCAGGAGTCCGTAGACTCCGTTTGTCAGTTGAAGCGGGTCACGAGGGTCGATTTGGTCAAACCACATCAGGGGTCTCAGCAGCGAAGCAGAACCGAAGTTAATTTTCTGCAGCCCCAGTCTGGCTTCAAAACGGGAGGAAGAAAACCGCCCCCACATCCTGTAAAAATCGACATCTCCATCGGTATCAATATCTTTCAGTGTGTGTATATGAGCGGTACCAAAGGCATTGAAAGAAAGTTCAAAATCGAGAGTGAGATCTTGAGAAAGATTCTTTTCCAATTTGAATTCTGGTATATACCGGAGCCCCAAAAATGGTTCTGTGATGCTGTTCAAGTTGGTTGTGATCCATGCTGTGACCAGACCTTTAAGATCGATTGTCTGTGGAAATGCTCCCGTCTGCAGAAAAAGAGTCAGTGAAACCAGAAAAATCAATCGTGCTGCATGGAAGCGGATAGTCGACATGTTATTCCTTTTCTCTCGATAGAATGCCGTAAAAGAAAAAATTGATGAATTCTGAAGCCAAAGCCTGGGTGGATCCGTACATGTTCAATAACTTCTCATCCACGGCCATCTCCTGCATTCGGCTTATCATGTAAATGATAAAATGAGGATTGATATTCTGTCGAATTTCTCCTTTTTTCTGAGCGGTGATCATATCATCAAGCAAAAGTTTGAAGCTTTCCTGGGTTGTTTTCTGAATCAATTCAGCTACTTCAGGAATAGACCTGTCATAAAAGTCCTTTAACATCTCCTTGCTGATTTCTTCGGTGGATTCCAATTTCAGTTTGATGATTTCTTTGGCTTTCTCGGAATAGGGGACATCCTGATCCATGATCCTTTTGTAACGATCGATTGCCTCCTCGAAAATATTATTGAGAATAAAGAGGGCGAGATCGAGTTTGTTTTTGAAGTGTTTGTAGAAGGTCATCTTGCTGACACCAGCTGTTTCACAGATCTCTTCAACGGTAACCCTGTTAATCCCATAACGAAGGAACAGGTCGTGAGCAGTGTCAATAAGAAGCTGATGTTTTTTACTCTTGATGACTTGTTTATTATTTCTCATTGCTGATCGTGAATGTGGACATTGATTAAAATATTATACGTCAATAGTAATAAAATACATAATACGTAAATAATATAGATAAAAAGTAAACTATTGTCAAGGGTATTTTTAAGAGGAGGGAGATTCAGATTAGTTGATTTATGAAAAAATCAGGATAAACGAACCTGAAATATGGGCTAAGTTTGACCGTATCTGATGTCTGTTTTCTCCATCTAGGTCTATCGCAATTTACAGTTGTCTGTTTTTTAAGATATTTAAAACATTTTTCTTTGTCATAAGTTTCAGGTCTGATGGTTTTTCGATGAATGGACGGGTATCTTCAACAGCCTTCTCCCAATTAATATCCTTAAATCTCCTTGTTAAAAGAATGGTCCAGTTTGATTCGGTGATTTCAGGGCCTTTCCAATTTGTCTGAATTAGGGCTTCATTCAGAAATCTGACATTTGGTTCCGGCCATGATGGATCGGACAAATACCAGAATAGATCATAAAGGTCACGACCCTTCACATAGGAACGGGCGAGCATTGCGTGAAGTTTGCCACTTAAGAGAGATGCTTTGTCATAATGCAACACATTAAGCATTACATAGCGTCGAATGACAGATGTTTCAGTTATCCCTCCAGCAGGAGGATTGCTATCAACTTCGAGCTTAACCGAGAGCATTTCTGATTTATGCAGGGAAAGACCAATGTCGTATAGCAACTTGGGGAAGCGGATAAAAGCAGATTTGACTGCCCTCCTATTGTTGATTTTTGTGTCTATACTGT